>Ga0210408_10000546_pt1 | contig 46967 bp, 43 predicted proteins | sample IncBWH4MmetaG_FD_155471 | JGI IMG/M metagenome (GOLD analysis project Ga0210408, IMG submission 155471) | Forest soil microbial communities from Barre Woods Harvard Forest LTER site, Petersham, Massachusetts, United States - Inc-BW-H-4-M | ecosystem: Environmental > Terrestrial > Soil >...
CAGCACTTGCGCCGCGCGCTCGGAGGCCGCCTTGAGGTCGGCGAGCAGATGCTGCTGGTCGGGCGCCGGCTCGACCACCTGCGCGATCTGCTCGACCGGCCACTTCGTCAAGCCGGGATCGACACGGCAGAGGTCGCCGGCGCTGCCGCCGCGTGAGGCTTCGCGTGCGTGCCGGCGCGTGGCGCGCCCGCGGCCGCCGCGGACCACGTACCCGTCGCCCACGGAGATGTCCTCGGTGTCGGGCGCGAAGAAAACGTTGTCGAGCACGTCGTCGTAGGCGTAACCCCAGAATCCGTAGGCGTCGTATTCCGCCGGCCAGAGCACGTAGTCGAAAACGTCGTCGTAGGCGGTCGGCCAAAACACGGGGCCGAACCAGCCGATGAAGCCACCGTGGTGGAAGCGGCGCCGCTCGTGGAACCAGCGGCGGCGATCGTTGTCGTTACGATTGCGCTCGCCGAGCGGCCGGCTCACCGCGGCGAGCTGAGTGCCGGTCGGGCGATTGCCGGCGTTGGGCTCCGCGAGGTGCCGGCGGTTGTTCGGTTCGGTGATGCGATTGCGCTCGTTGGCCGGACGGCCGCTCGCGCCGGCGCGCGCATCGCCCCGCACGAGCGCGCGCTCGCGCTCCGTCGAACGGGCAAGGCCGCCGCGGCTGCGCGTCGCGTGCCGCGTCAGGTTGCGGCCGGTGAGGTTGCGCGACGCTCCACGCGTGGACCGGGCGCCGGCGAAGCTTCCGCCCGCGTGCCGGGTCGCCGCCGGGCCGTGCAGCGTCTGGCGGCCGAAATTGCGCGCCGTGAAGCCATGTCCACGCGGGGTGAACTGATGCACGTTCGCAGCCCCGGCGGAAAACCGCGGCGTTGTCACATGCGGCGCGGCGTTGATGCGCGGGGCAGCGTTGAAGTGGGGCGTGACGGCCACGTGCGGCGCCGGCGCGCTGACATGCGGTATCGCCGGGGCGCTGACGTGGGGAACGGCGGGAGCGGCGATATGCGGTGCAGGGGCGCTCACGTGCGGGGCCGGGGCGGCTGCGACGCCGGGGTGCGGCTGGGCAAACGCCGGTCCAGCGCCGGCGCAGAACGCCGCGGCGAGCAGTGCCCCAAACCGCGTAAGAATTTTCGTCATGGCTCACGCCTTGGATGGTAGAGCTAACGCTTTCGCGAAATAAAACTCGCCGGCCATCAATTTGGTTGCAGGCCAAGAGCGCGCAGCCTGCGACAATTGCGTCAGGCTAGTGTGGCGGTTCAGAAGTCCGCATCATTCCTGCAGCGAGTCCGAGATGCGGACTTCTGAACCAAAGCCACACTAGAATCAATAACTTGCTAGTGCCCTTCGATTCCGAAGTTCGCAAACGAGCGTGCCGCAAAATGATGCGAACTTCGGAATCGGGGCACTAGTCGGCAACGCCAAGGGCGGTCCTATTCCGGATTGAACCCACGGGCGCGCACGTAGGCGCCGAAGCCCGTGCGCTGCGGCTGTCCGTATTGCCGCGCCTTGTCCTCCGACCAGCCGTAGTGCGCCGCCTCGCCCCAGGTCTGCGGATCGCGTTGAGCTGCGTAGGGTTGCAGCGCCGCGCGGCGGGCGTCGTAAGCGGCGAGCTGCACGGCAAAATCATCGTCGCGGAAGCGATCGACATGCACCGTCATCGCCAGCGGCAGGCGCGCACTGATCCGTCCGCGCGTTGCCGGCCAGCCGACGCACAGGCCGGCGTAGGGGATGACTTTCTCGGGCAGCGAGAGCAACTGGCTGATGCGCGCCGCATGATCGCGGATGACACTGATCGGGCAGCACCCGAGCCCGACGGCCCGCGCGGCATCCATGAACGTCGCGAGCGCGAGCGCCGCGTCGGTTGCCGCGTTGAACAGCAGATCGAGGTGGTCGTTGGGGAACGGCTTGGCGCGCAGCTTCGCAATCTGTGCCAGGCGCCGCCCATTGGCGCAGAACACCAGGAAGGCCGGCGCCTGGGCGATCCACGGCATGTCCGGAATCAGATCGGCAATGGTTTGCCGCGTCGAAGGATTCTCGACCACGACGATGTCGCGCTGCTGCAGATCGCTCTTCGACGGCGCCGACAGCGCGCAGGCGCACAGCAAACGCAGCAGCGCCGGATCGATCGGGCGCCCGTCATAGCGGCGGTGCACGCGGTGGCCGGCAATGCGGGCTATCTCATCGAGCCCGCTCAAACCGGCATCGACGCTGATCTCTTCGCCGAAACGCTCGGCGAGATCTTTGCGGATTGCTCCGGCATTCGACATGACAGGTCACCCGTGGCTATCGCCGATTATGCGACGATAGTCCGCGGATATCCTAGCTCACTCGCCAGTGCGTGAGTGAATCTGCGGCCGATGCCGATCGCAGAATACCGGCTCTACCACCCGCGCGAGTAGGGATATGCGGGCTGGCCGTACCCGTAAGGGGCATAGGAACGCGGGTACGAATAGGCCGGCGGCTCCTGATAATAATAGGAAGGGCCGGGCTGGTCGCCATACGAGCGTTCATACCGGGGCGTTTGCGCCTGATGGCCGGCCGGGTTGCTGCCGGTGACCACGATCGTGGTATTGCTCGCGCCTTCACTCTGCACCAGCGCGTAGAGCGTCGCGGCATTCGACGGATGCAGGCGGATGCAGCCGTGCGAGGCGGGCCCGCCGAGGTGCGAAATCTCGTAGCTGCCATGAATGGCATAGCCGCCGTGAAAGAAGATCGAGTGCGGCATCGGCGAGTTGTAATATTTCTTGGAAAAATACGTGCGCGCCAGCCGCTCGGGATGATACCTGCCGCTGGGCGTGCCGTAGCCGGCGCGACCGGTCGAGACCACGAAATTATAGCGCGGCGTGCCGTCGACCGAGACCGTCATGTGCTGGGTCGATTTGTCGACTGTTACGACCACGTTGGCGGCGGCTGGCACGGTTCCGATCAGCAAGGCGACTAAGCACGGCACAAAGCGACGCATCGCGGCACTCCCTTTGACGCTGCGGGTTGAGCTTCCCCGCTCATATACGCGCGACCGCCCGGAGGGTTGCACCGGGCAGTCATTCACTAAATCGCGACCTTATTATAACGGCAGGTTTGGCGCTTAGAGTGCCGGCGTCTGCGTTATTGCGCGGGACGGTAAACGAGGTCGAACAGGCCGGCGATGTCCTGCGGCGTTTTTGGCTCGGGGATGTATTTGTATTCGAGCGCTTCCCTGAGGGTGCGGTCGAGCCCGCGGATCTCGCCGATCTGCAATCCGGCTTTCGGATAAAACTCGTCGACCGCTCGCTGCGCGATCGCGCGCGGTACCTTCATGTTTTCGGCGAAGCGGTCGATCGCACGCGGGTCGCGGTAGGCCCAGTCGATCGCGCGGGCGTAGGCCTGCATGAAACGAACGACGGCGTCGCGCTTTTGCGCGAGCGCCGCCGGGCCGGCGATGTTGACGCGAATGGTCTGCCCGGCGAGTTCCGGCACGTCGGAGACGCGCGCGACGATCACCGTCTTGCCCTCGTCCACGTTCTGCAAGCCGAACGGCACCACCGACCAGCCGACGTCGATCTGCCCCGTCATCACCTGCGTGAGCGTCGCCGGGACGCCGCCGGTGGCGACGAGCTTGGCGTCGACGCCCGCCTGTTTGACCAGGCCGAGCGCTATCAGGTTCGAGGACGAGCCGGGCGAGGAAAACGCGACGGTCTTGCCGGCGGCGTCCTTGAGGCTACGGATGCCGCTGTCAGCGCGCGCGTACCAATAAATCTCGCCGGCCCCGGTCATCTGCGCCGAGATCACCCGCACCGGCGCACCCTTGACGTAGGCTCCGATCACGCCGAGCAAACCGTTCGACAGGCCGATGTCGACGCTGCCCGAGAGCACGGTCGTCAACGTGGCAGCACCGCCGTCGGTATAAAACGGCTCGATCTCGAGCCCGGCCTCCTTGAAGAAGCCGGCCATCTCGCCGAACTCGACGAAGGAGGAATCCCAGAATCCCTTCTGCGAAATCGCGACCTTGAGCGTTTCGGCCGGTGCGAATGAGGTCGCGGCTAGAAGAAACAGGAAGGCAAGCTTGAAGATTCCTGGCTTCATGTAGGTTGCCTTTGGATGGAAACGCGCGAGCAACAAATTCGTCGTCATCGTGAGGAGGTCGCACGCTTGCGCGCGACCGTCTCGAAGGATGGAAGCAAGCTCCGTGTTTGCAGCCATCCTTCGAGACGCTCGGCGCGAAGCCGCGCCGAGCTCCTCAGGATGACGGCCGTGGGAGCGTCACGCCACCCGCGCGAGTTTTTGCTCCGGCAGCTTGAGGCCGAAGAAGCGGATGGCGTTGCCGCCGAGGATGTTGCGCTTCGCCGTTTCGTTCAGGAACGGCAGGTCGTAGATCGTGCTCGGCAGGTCGAAATCCCAATGCGGATAATCGGACGAATACATCAGCTGGGTCTCGGCCTTCATCATCCGCATGGTGATCGCGAGCACGTCGTCCTCGGCCGAGCGCTCCATCGGCTGCGAGGTGAAATACATGTCGCGGATGTAGTCGCTCGGCAGCCGCTTGAGCGCGGGGCACTCGGACGAGCGCATCATGTACTCATTGTCGAGCCGCTGCATCATGAACGGCAGCCAGGCGAGCCCGCTCTCGATCCAGACCACCTTGAGCTTGGGGAAGCGCTCCGGCAGTCCGTTCATGAGCCAGTTCGTCATGTGCACCATGTTGTGCCACACGAAGCCGAGCGCGTGTACCGAGATGAATTTGTTCATCAGGCTGAGCGACTGGTCGTTCCAATTGTAGGCGGAGTGGAAGCCGAGCGGCAGGCCCATTTCCTCGAGCAACGCGTAGGTGCGCATATAGCTGTTGTGATGGACCGGCTTGTAGCGCGCAGCCGTCACCATGAAGCCGACCACGCCGGGCTTGTCGCCCATCTCCTGCACCATGCGGAACGCGGCGTCCGGATCGTTGAACGGCAGGTAGAGCATGGAGCGGATGCGCGGCTCGTGTGCGAGCACGCGCTCGGTGAGCCAGCGATTATAGGCGCGCGCCAGCGCCACCTCGACCTCGACCTGCGGGTGCAGCCCGAGTTGCAACATGGGCGTCGGAAACAGGACCGAGATGTCCACGCCGATGGCGTCCATCCAGCGCCGCGTCAGCGAGACGTCGCGGTGCTCGTTCGCATTGCCTTTCTCGAGCTTGCGCAGCGGATAGCGCGTCACGCGTCCGCCCATGTCCTGGTAGCCGATGCCACCCGCGAACATGCCGGTCGACCGGGCGCTCTGGCTCGCGCTCTTCGCGAGTTGCTGCAGCACCGGATCGTCCATGTATTCGATGATTTCCTGCATCGACTCGCTTTCGTAGTGATGGGAATCCACGTCGACGATCGGAAATTTCTTGTAACCGCGTTCCTCCGCCTGGCGGGCCGCGTGGTTGAGCAGCTTGGTGGTGTCAAATTCCGCGACCGACATTTGGCGGAAGTCGCTGAGAGGGAGGTCCATGGTTGCCTCGTGTTTGAAAGGGCAGGGTGGGCGGCTTTAGCGGCCAGACCAAGCTTGCCACATGCCGAGTTCGAACAGTTGCACGTTCACTGCTTTGAGAATCGCCGTCACCGCCAGCATCGCGTGGGTCGCTGTCACGCCGGAGTCGGGCGGAAACGCGGCGAGCGGCTCGTCGCGCGCTTCCGCGCGCTCGGCATAAATACGCACCGCCGCAGCGAGCAGCGCCTGCACGTCGGTGTCGTCAAGCCCGCTCCCGTCGCCAACGGAGGCGATCAGGTCGCGCGCGCGCGTCATGGTGGCCGCCTCAGGCGACGACATAGATGTCCTCGCCGCGGCGCACCACATCGAACGACTTGAGCTTGAGCCGGCGGTCGGCCGCGCATTCGCCGGTCGTAATGTCGTATTCGTAGCCGTGCCACGGGCACACGAAGTGTGCCTCGGTGTCGGAGAATTTGTGCCCATGCCAGGTGCGGTCGGGGCCGAGCACGTCCTCGACCTTGTGCATGATGACGCCCTCGCACGCGGGGCCGCCCTGATGGATGCAGAGATTCTCGTAGGCGTAGTAGCGCCCCTGCCAGTTGAACACGCCGATCTCGACACCGTCATGGGCGACGATGCGCCGATCGCCCTCGGTGAACTCGACGGCCTTGGCGACGAACAAGTCCGGCATGGGTGCCTCTCCGTTGACGGTCTCGGGCAGCTTAGCATGAAAAATAAGTGGAACAGCCTGCGGATTTCGCAGACATTCCGTGCGGCTCAAGCAGTGTAGAGCGGACCAGCCCCCGGGGAGACAACAATCGCATGGCATTCGACCTGATCCTGAAGGGCGGGCGTATCATCGACCCGTCGCAGAAGCTCGACCGCGTCGCCGACATCGCGTTTGCGGACGGCAAGGTGGTGAAGATCGACGGCAACTTGCGGCCCGATCGCGGCACCGAGGTGCGCGACGTGTCCGGCTACATCGTCACGCCCGGGCTGATCGACATGCACACCCACGTCTACTGGGGCGGCACATCGCTTGGCATCGACGCGGAAGAATTTTGCCGCACCAGCGGTGTGACGACGGCGATTGACACCGGCAGCGCCGGGGCCGGCAACTTCGCCGGCTTCCGCAAGCACGTGATCGAGCCGAGCCAGGTACGCATCCTCGCCTATCTGCACGTCTCCTTCGCCGGCATCTTCGGCTTCTCCAAGCGCGTGATGGTGGGCGAGAGCGAAGAATTGCGCCTGATGGCGCCAGTCGACGCGGTCGAAGTGGCGGACGCCAACCGCGATCTTATCGTCGGCATCAAGGTGCGCATCGGTCGCGTCGCCGGCGGCAATTCCGGCACCGCGCCGCTCGACGTGGCGCTGCAGGTCGCGCGCGAACTCGGCATGCCGGTGATGTGCCACCTCGATCTGTCGCCGCCGACCTACGAGGAGGTGGTGGACAAGTTGCGTCCCGGCGACGTGCTCACCCACTGCTTCCGCCCGTTCCCCAACACGCCGCTCGACGGCCAGGGCAAGGTGAAACAGGCGGCGCTGCGCGCGCGCGAACGCGGCGTGTTGTTCGACATCGGCCACGGCATGGGCTCGTTCGCATTCAAGACCGCGCGCGGCATGCTCGCGAACGGATTCTATCCCGACACGATCTCTTCCGACGTGCATGCGCTCTGCATCAACGGGCCGGCATTCGATCAGGTGACCACGCTCTCGAAGCTCCACTGCATGGGCATGTCCCTGACCGATGTGATCGCCGCGTCGACGGTGAGCGCCGCCATGGCGTTGAAGCGCCCGGAGCTCGGCACGCTCAAACCGGGCAGCATCGGTGATGCCACGATTCTCACGGTCGCGACCGGTGCCTTCGATTACGTCGACGTGGTGGGCGAGCATATGACTGGCGACAAGCGCATCCTCTCCGAGGGGGTAGTGATCGCCGGCCGCTGGTGGCATCCGCACGAGGGCACGAAATTCCGCAAGCTGGAGGCCGCCGCATGAGCGCCGAACAGAAACTCGCGGAACTCGGACTGACGCTCCCGCCGCTGCCGAAGCCGGTCGGCAACTACGTGCCGTTCAAACGCGCGGGCGACCTCATCTTTCTGTCGGGGCAGGGGCCACGCCGTCCGGATGGAGTGCCGATCTCCGGCAAGGTCGGCAAGGATGTCACCGTCGAAGAGGCCTACGAATATGCCAAGCTCATCGGGCTTGGTCTGCTGGCGGTCGCCAAGCTCGCCGCCGGCGATCTCGACAAGGTCGAGGTGCTCAAGGTGCTCGGCATGGTCAACGCGGTGCCTGAGTTCAAGGAACAGCCCAAGGTGATCAACGGCTGCTCGGACTTGTTCGTCGCGGTGCTGGGCGAACGCGGCCGCCACGCCCGCTCCGCCGTCGGCATGGGCTCGCTGCCGAACCAGATCCCGGTCGAGATCGAAGCCATCATGCGGGTGGTGTAATCCCTCCCCCGCAGGGGGAGGGTGTCGCCGCGCCTAGCGCGGCGACGGGTGGGGTCTCTTTATACTAATACCCGATACTCCCCCCCCGGCTCGCTTCGCTCGCCACCCTCCCCCGCTTCGCGGGGGAGGGAGTCACAATACGAGCCGCGGCTCGGTCTCCGCATCGAGCGGCCAGATCGGGCGCAGCACGCGCTTCCACGGCAGCTTGCGGTAGTCGCGCGGCAGGGGACCGTCGGCCTCGGCATAGAGCACTTTCGACGCGATCTTTGAGAACGCTGCGTAGAAGTGCTGGTTCGACTTGACCACGAGTATGCGCCGGTGCGTCGGATCGATTCCCACGTTCGAGAACAAATCGATGCCCATCGCTTGGGCGCGGTTCGAGATCAGCACCGCCTCGACGCCGCCCATGCGGATCGCGACGGCGTCGCCGACCGGACCGGCGGCGCCCGCGAAAGTCTGGTGCGCGTCCTTCACGCAACGGAGGATTTCGACTTCGGCATCGACCGGCGGTCCTGATGCTTTCGCGGTCTTGCCGCCGAAGCGGAACGGCAGCCGCGCGCCTTCGCCCGCCTCGAAGGCGAAGCGCACCGCCAATGGATCCCAGATCGGCGCCACTGCCGCGCCTTCGATGCCGCGCGCGATCAGCCGGTGGACGAACGTTGTGTTGTCGGACGGCGCGCCGCCGCCTGCATTGTCGGCGGTGTCGGCGATGACTACCGGCCCGCGCGGTTCGGCCAGCGCCGCATCGATCGCCCCGTCCACGTCGTAGAACGGCGGCGCCGCCTGTTCGCGCAGCGCGATCATCTCGCGGCCGATCTCGCTCGCCACGCGGTCGCCGTGCGCCTTGGCGTCGTCGGTGACGACCAAAACGCGCGCGCCCGACTCCGGCACGTCGCCGTACGGAAAGCCGTGGCCGAGCGAGATTGAGAGCACGCGGTCCTTGCCCTCCATCGCTTTCACCTTGTCGACCAGGCCGCGCATCGGCTGGATCGTCGTCGGGAAGCTCGCAATGAGCCGACAATCGTAGACCGACATCTTCGGCTTGATGGCGCCGCCGATCGCCTTGAGCACCAACTCGACGAGTTCCTCGCCGCGCTCGGTGAAATCCGTGTGCGGATATTCTTTGAACAGCACGATCACGTCGGCGAGCCGGCAGCGCTTTTCCGTCAGATTGCAGTGCGGGTCGAGTTCGACGCCGATGACGCAACGCTCCCCGACCAAGGCGCGGGCGCGCTCGAGGAGGTCGCCCTCGCAGTCGTCGTAGCCGTCGGCGACCATCGCGCCGTGCAGGTTGAAGACGACGCCGTCGAGCGGCAGCGCGCGTTTCAGGTCGCTGAGGATGTCGTCGCGCATGCGCTCGTAAGCCGCGCGCGTGGCCGCACCGCCCGGCTGCGCCGCGTAGCTCGGCCCCACAATCAACTCGAAGCCGTCGCGCTTGGCCCGGTCGGCCGCCACCCAGCAGGCTGCGGTCTGGTGCGAGGGCCGAGCCTGTAGTTGCCCGGGCGGCAGATAAAGCTTCTCGACGAACGCTTCGTATGACGTCGGCAGCGGCAGGAACGTGTTGGCCTCGAGGCCGAGGGCGGCAGTGAAGATGCGCATGGCTGAGGTTCCTGCGTGCCGGGCGGGTTAGGGCGAAAAAATGGCCTGCAATTTAGGGAGCCTTAACAAATTCACGGGTAATTGAGGAACCTTGCTGACGAATTGTTCATGAACGGTATCGTGGTAGGTAATCCTCTGCTGTTTTGGCTCTTCAGGCATGCTCATTTTGCGCTGCACAAGTGAACCGACGTCGCCATAAAATGAACAAACGTTAAGGGAAAACGTTATGCCGGGGATACAAGGATCGGGGAAGATGCCATGGGCACGATGACGCCCGGCAAACGCGTCGATGCGATCGATTTTTGGCGTGGGTTTGCCCTGCTGACGATCTTCATCGACCACGTGCCGGATAACGCTTTCCAGCACTTCACGTTCAAGAATTTCGGCCTCTCGGATGCCGCCGAGTTGTTCGTGTTCCTCTCGGGTGTCTCGGTAGCGCTCGCCTACGGTACGCGCTTCTTCAGGGGCGAGACCTGGGCGGCGGTCCGCGCGGTGTTCCGGCGCGCCTTCACGCTCTACTGGGTCCAGGCCCTCACGTCGCTCCTGATCATCGGGTTGTTCGCCGCCGCCGCCGGCTGGTGGGACAACGACGATCTCGTGGAGGACCCGGACCGCGATCTCGTCGTCTCGAGCCCGGTCAAGGGCATAACCGCAATTCTGGCAATGCTGCACCAGCTCGGCAACGTGAACATCCTGCCGATGTATATCGTCATGTTGCTGATGACCCCGGCGCTGCTCCTGCTCGCCCGCCGTAGCGACTGGCTTATGCTCGGCGTTTCGGCGAGCCTCTATGCGGTCACGCGCGTGTTCGAGCTGAACATGCCGACCTGGCCGCTCGAGGGCGGCTGGTACTTCAACCCGCTCGCCTGGCAGTTGCTCTTTGCAATCGGGATTTTCGTCGGCCGGCGCGTCAAGACGGGCGGCATCGGCTACGACCGTCGCCTGTTCGCACTCTGCCTCGCGATCGTTGTGGGCGCCGCCTTCGCGGTCACCGACGGGTTCCACCTGTTTCCGGGCCTGTGGGGGGACCAGCTCTACGACGTGCTCGATCACGACAAGAGCAGTCTCGGCCTCGTGCGCCTCGTGCACTTCCTGGCGCTCGCCTACGTCGTCTCGCATTCCGGCGTGACCCGGCTCTATCGCGCAACGCCTATCTTTGCCCCGCTCACCCTCATCGGCCGCTACAGCCTGCAAGTGTTTGCCACCGGCTGCGTGCTCACCGCGATCGGCGAAGTGATGGTGGAAACCCGGCCCGAGGACTACGCCTATCCGCTCACGCTGGGCGCCTTCATCGTCGTCGGCGGCTGCGTCCTGCACTATTGCGCCGCCCGCCTGCTGGAGGCGCGGCGTACCGCGCAGCTGCGGCCGGCGCTTCTCCCGGCGACCAATGTACATCTCGTCGGTCAAGTGAGCGCCGAGGGCGCATAAGCTGTCCCGTCACGGCCGCCCCCGGCACTTCGTCCCGGGGGTGTCCCGGCCATCCACGTCTTTTATTTGCTGAAACCCACAAGACGTGGATGCCCGGCACAAGGCCGGGCATGACGGAAAGAATGCCCGCATGATCGACTGGTTCGACGACCTCAAGCTCGGCATGCGCTTCATCACGCCCGAGCGGCGCATCACGCGCGAGGACATCGTGCGCTTCGCGCGCGAGTTCGACCCGCAACCGTTTCACACCGACGAGGCCGCCGCCGAGCACACTGTCCTCAAGGGCCTTGCCGCCTCCGGCTGGCACACGGCGGCGTTTGCCATGCGGCTCATCCTTGAGATCAAGCCGTTCGGACCGCATCCGGTGTTCGGGCTCGGCGTCGACGAACTGCGCTGGCTCGCGCCGGTGCGCCCGGACGACGTGCTGCGGCTCGAGGGCGAGGTGATCGAGCTGATCCCGTCGAAGACGCGGCCGCAGGGCGTGGTGCGGATCAAGTGGACGATGTTCAATCAGCGCGGCGAGGCGGTCTATACCTTCACGCCGATCGGGATTGTGCCGAGGAAGCCGTAGGATGGGTTGAGCCGCGCGCTTGCGCGGCGAAATCCATCGATGCCCCTGATGGGTTTCGCTCCGCTCAACCCATCCTACTCAGCAACCAACACCTTCGGTTCATCCGCAAACGCCGGCATCAGCTCGCGGGCGAAGCGGCGCAGGTTGTCGCGCGAGGGGCCGCCGCCGTTGAGCAGCAAATATTCGATGCCGAGCTTTCGCAGCCGCTCGAGCTTGGCGGCGATCTCGTCGGGCGTGCCGTAGAGCGCGCTCTCCTCGCTCGCTTCGCGCGTATCGGAATAGGCGAGGATGCTGGCGCGGTTGTCGCCGCCCGGCGTCTGCGAGATCGCCGTGAGCCGCCGTTGCGCCGCGATCCGCCGCTCGACCGCCGCTTCCTTGTCGGCGTCGTCTTTGGCGACGTAGAACGCGCGCGCGACGCCCACGTCGCGCGGGTCGAACGTGCGTCCGCGCTTCTCCACTTCCGCCTTGAACAGATTGATGCGCTCGGCGACCGTCTCGAACGACGCGAACTGATCGATCAGCAAATTATAGCCGCGCGCCGCCACGTTGCGGATCGACTCCGGGCTGCCGGCGCCCATCCACAGCGGCGGGTGCGGCCGCTGCGCCGTGGGCGGCTCGACGACGATGTCTTCGAAGCGCCAGTATTTGCCGTTGTGGGAGAAGCGCTCTTTCGCGGTCCACGCCTTGACGATGACGTCGAGCGCCTCGTTGAAGCGCGCGTCCGCCTCCTCCATCGGGATGCAGAAGCCGACGAACTCGTTGTGGCGATAGCCCTTGCCGACGCCAAAATCGAGCCGCCCGCCCGAGAGCAGATCGATCGTCGCGGCCTGTTCGGCGAGCAGCACCGGGTTGTGCCACGGCAGCACCATGACGGCGGTGCCGAGGCGCAGCGTTTTCGTCTTCGCGGCCACCCAGGTGAGCAGCGCGAGAGAAGCCGACACTTGGCCGAAGCCGGTGAAGTGGTGCTCGACCAGGAAGGTGCTTTTGTAGCCGAGCGCCTCCGCCTCGATGGTGTAGTCGACGAACTGGCGGTAGCCCTGGCCGCTGTCCACGTCCGGGTCGGCATGGCGGGCGGCGGTCGCGCTGCCGAAAAGACCGAATTGCATCGAGCGAAGCTCCTGCGGGATCGAACCGTCGGCCTAATGTACCGGGGCGGCGCAGGCTTTGAAATACTTACCGCGCTTGCGTTCGCCTGCTACCGTTCCCGCGCTTTCGCCTAATCGCATGACAAATAAGGGAGGATGAAATGAAATCGCATTATCTCGCTGGTGCCGCGCTGCTCGCGGCAGTTGCGACGCCGGCCGACGCGGAGCTGCTGGCGCGCAAGGATCTTTCCATGGAAACCGCGCTCACGATCGCGACCACCGCGATCGAAACCTGCAAGGGGCAAGGCTATCGCGTGTCCGCGACGGTGGTCGGACGCGCCGGCGAGATCATCGTTCAGCTGCGCGGCGACAACACCGGCCCGCACACGGTCGAGAACAGTTTCCGCAAGGCCTATACGGCGCGCACCTTCCGCGTTCCGTCCGGGGAACTTGCCCAGCGCGTCAAGGACAATCCGACGCTCGGCCTCATCCACCTCACCAACGTCATCGCCAACCAGGGCGCGCTGCCGATCAAGGTGGGAGACGATGTGATCGGGGCTGCCGGGGCATCCGGCGCGCCCGGCGGCGAGAAGGACGAAGCCTGCATCAAGGCCGGCCTCGACAAGGTCGCCGATCAGCTGAAGTAGTGGTTTCGTAGGGTGGGCTAAGGCCGCGAAGCGGCCGTGCCCACCATTTGTTTGTTTCCGGTGGGCACGCGCCTTCGGCGCTTAGCCCACCTTGGCTGATCACTTTATTACCGCGGCGACCGCAATGTCCTCGGGCGAGAAGGTGAGGCTGAGCGCCTTCCAGCTGTTGTAGCTGTCCGCCGGCATGAAGCCGAACGGACCGCACGCGGCAAGCGCCTGCTTCGCGGTCGTGACGAGCGCGACTGCCTCGGGAGCCGCGCTCACCTCGACCAAGTCCGGCGGCCCGGCGAGGCTGCCGTCGATGCGCAGCGACACGCGTAACGCCGCCGAGAGTTTGCGCCCGCTTGCCACGGGCGGTCGCCAGCATTCCTTCAGGCGCGCTTTGAACTGAGCGAGTTCGGGGCGCTCGGATTTCTCCATACTCTCGAAGGTGCGGTAGTCGCCTTCCTGCACGTCCGGCCGCGCCACCGGCCAGGGATAAAGCGAGGTGAACACCGGCGCGCTGGGCGACGCATCGGCTACCTGCACCGGCCTTTGCGCCTGCGCTCGCTGCTGTGATGGCTGCGGCTGCGTTTGTGCCGGTTGTTGTTGCTGCGTCTGCTGCTGCTCTGGCGCCTGCTGCTGCGCCTGCTTCTCGCTCTCTTTGGGTCGGCTCGGTTCGCTCAGGTTACCCTTGGCGATCTCCTCGGGCTTCACGATGTCGACCATGATCGGCTCCGGTGCCGTGGTCGCCAACAGGCGCGGACTGCCGAACAGGACGACACCGAGCAGGAGCAGGCCATGGGCGAGGCCGGAGGCGAGCAGCCCGGCGCTGTCGCGCAGGCGCCGCCGCTGCGCCCCGCCGCCCACCGACCCTAGCTGCAACGTCGTCATCCGCCCGCCTGAGCCATGTCCCCGGGCGATTTGCCGGCGCAAATGCGCCCAAATCAAGAGCCCCGGCCGCGTTTTGCGGCCGTAGCCGCAAGTTCCCGCTTGCCTGTTGCTCTTTCGCAACGCTCCGCGCGGTTCCCGTAGGTTGCGGCGGATGAACCTCCGTTTGGCCGGGCGCGACCAATTGAGGAATCCAGTCCTGGAAGGTAGCTGCCATGACCGACGCAACGACCGTCACCCCCACCGTCGCCGCCGCTGCGGAACGCGAATTTCGCATCGGGCCGGTGTTCGGCCGGACCGTCACCCTGCTGTCGCGCAATTTCCCGATCTACTTCGCGGTCGCCGCGGTTGGTTCGGTGCCCCTGGCGCTGTTCGAAAAAACCAGTGTTCCGCTGATCGATGACGGCGCGACATTGTCGTTAATTGCCGGCCTCCTGATGCTGCTGCTCGGCCCGATCAGCCAGGCGATCATCCTGCACGTCGCGTTTCAGGACATGCGCGGCCAGCCGGTGAGCCTCATGGCAGCGGTGCGGGCGACCTTCGCTCGGATCCTGCCGCTCATCGGGCTGATCATCTGCATGGGCGTAGCGATCGCGGTGGGCGTTCTGCTGCTGGTCATTCCCGCCCTCATCCTGGTCACCATGTGGTACGCGGCGATGTCGGTTTGCGTGGTCGAGCGGCAGGGCGTGTTCGCCAGCATGGAGCGCAGCAGCAAGCTCACCAAAGGCCACCGCTGGCCGATTTTCGGAACGTGGCTGCTGTTCGCTATTGCGGGTTGGATCCTCGCCGAAGTGGTCAAGTCGATGATCGGCCTGACCGGAAGCGCGGGCCTCGTGACGGCCGGCTCCCTCGCCTGGTCCGCGTCCACGACCGCCTTCGGGATTGTTTTCGCCGCGGGCATTTATCACGACCTGCGCGTCGCCAAGGAAGGCATCGACATTCGGCAGATCGCCGCCGTGTTCGAGTGATCTACTGCGCGGTACGGGTCGCGGCCATTCGTTGTACCGCGACCGCGGTGTCCTCATCGGCGGGAAAGAACAGCTCGAGCGCCAACTCGGCGAGCATCACGTCGACCGGCGTGCCGAACACCGTCGTCATGCTGAAGAAAGAGAGAAGGCCGCCCGCCGCGCGGATGCGAAACGGCACCGCGATGTCGTGATCCAACACGTGCGGCGGCTTGCCGGCGGGCGCCGGATAGGCGCTTACTTCGCGCAACAGATCGATCACTGCCGCGTCGGCGGTGAGTTCGGCTTGGCGGCGCAAGCGAAACAGAAGATGCGCGCGCCATTCGGCGAGGTTGGCGATGCGCGGCGCAAGCCCGCGCGGGTGCAGCGACAGGCGCATGACGTTGACGGGCGGCTGGAGCAGATCGGGCGCGACCCCGTCGTAGAGTTCCGGCAGCGCCGCGTTGCCGGCGACGATGTGCCAATGCCGGTCGAGCGCAAAACCCGGGTAGGGCTTCTGGCGCTCGAGCACCAGATCGATCGCCGCGCGCGCCGCGGCCAGCGCCGGATCTTCCAGCGGGCGTTCGGGGAACATCGGGGCGAAACCGGCCGCGACCAAGAGCACGTTGCGCTCGCGCACCGGGACTTCGAGCTGCTCGGAAAGGTGCAAGAGCATGTCGCGGCTCGGCTGCGCGCGTCCGGTCTCGATGAAGCTCAGGTGCCGCGTCGAGATACCCGCGTCGCAGGCGAGCGCGAGCTGGCTCAGGCGCCGGCGCTGGCGCCAGTCACGCAACAAGTGACCGACCGGAGTGCGGTTGAGCATGCGCGCAACTTAGTGCGCCGGCGGCGGTGTGCAAATTACCCGGGAGGTAAAGGCGCGCATGACCCGTAGCCCGCATGGAGCACAGCGGAATGCGGGAATCCCGGATTACGCGCTGCCGCCCTGCATCCGGGCTACGGAGCTTGCGCCGCGCGTGCGTCGGGATACGCTGCGCCGGCAATGTCTCACATCGGTCGGCGCGAGTTCATCACCTTGCTTACCGGCGCGGCCGCCGCGTGGCCGCGCGCGGGCCGCGCGCAAGGCTGGCCCGAGCGGCCGGTGCGCATCATCTGCCCGGTTGCGGCGGGTGGCGGGATCGATGCGACCGCGCGCATCCTCGGCGCGCCGCTCTCGGACATGTGGGGCCAGCAGGTGCTGGTGGAAAGCAAGACCGGCGCGAGCGGCACCATCGCGGCCGAGTTCGTCTCCCACGCCGCCGCCGACGGCCACATCATCTACATCGCCACCTTTCCGCACGTGGTGAATCGGTTTTTCTATCCCACGCTCGCCTACGATCCGATCGCCGATTTCGCGCCGGTCACGTTGATCGCGCACTATCCGCTGGTGATGGTGGTGCCCAATTCCTCGCCGGCGCACACGGTGAGCGAATTCATCGCCTATGCGAAGACCAAGCAGCTCACCTATGCATCCTCCGGCGTCGGCACCTCGCTTCATCTCGCCGCTGAATTGTTCAAGCGCAAAGCCGGGATCGATATGACGCACGTGTCCTACCGCGGCGCCGGGCTCGTGTTCCAAGATCTCATTCCGGGCCGCATCGATACGTTGATCAACTTCACCTCCTCGAGCCTGCCGCTGGTGCGGCAAGGACAGTTGCGCGCGCTTGCGGTCACGACCGCGGAGCGGCTCGCGGTCGCCCCGACATCCCCACCATGGCCGAGGCGGGCGTCGCCGGGGTGGAAGTCAGTTCGTGGGCGGCCTTCCTGATGCCGGAGAAGACGCCACCCGCGATCGTGCGCAAGATTCACGACGACACCGTCGCCGTGCTGGGGCAGCCGTCGGTACGCGACAAGCTCGAGCAGAACGGCGCCGTGATCGTCGGTTCGACGCCGCAGGAGTTGCAAGCGTTCATGACGGCGGAAACCGAAAAGTGGGGGCAGGTGATCGCGGCCGCGAACATCCGCCGCATCGATTGACCAATGAACGAAACAAAGCAAATCGACGCGAAAACGTTTTGGCGCGCGCTTAGCGCTCGCGCGACCGGCGTGGTGGTGGCGACCGCGCGCGGTCCCGATGGCCCGGCGGGCTTCCTCGCGCTCTCGGCAACCCATGTGACGGCCGATCCGCCCACCATGCTGGTCTCGATCGACAAGCGCACCGCGGCACTCAACGCCGTGCTGCACGGCAAGCATTTCGCGCTTAATTTCTTGGCCGCCGGCGATCGGGCGCTTGCCGAGATGTTCGGCGGCCGCGGCGAAGCGCGCGGCGCCGATCGGTTCGCGCCGGAGCGCTGGGGCATGCTCACGAGCGGCGCGCCGGTCCTCAACGACGCGGTCGGGGTGATCGACTGCGTGCTGGAGGAGACGATCGAGCGGTTCGGCGTCATCATCGCCATCGGCCGCGTGGTCGACGTGGTCGTACGCGAGGGCGAGCCGCTGCTATTCTTCCGCGGTACTTACCGGTGACCGCGCTCCAGCAATAACGGGAGGAAAACAAATGCCTATCGTTCACGCCGACCGCCTGAAGAAAATCGGCGTCGCGCTGTTGCGCGCGGCCGGCGCCACTTCCGAAGAAGCGGAAGCGGTGGCGGGCGGGTGCGTTGAGGCCAATCTGGTCGGTCACGATTCCCACGGCATCGTCCTGATCCCGACCTACATCGACCGCGTCAAGGTGGGGCACATCGTCCCCGGCGCGCCGTTCACCATCGTGCAGGAATCGCCGACCACGACGGTGATCGACGGCCATTGGGGCTTCGGCTTTCACGTCAACCGCAAAGCGATGGCGCTGACCATCGAGAAGGCAAAGAAGAGCAACGTCGCCGCCGTGACGGTATTTCGTCAGAGCCATATCGGACGGGTCGGCGCCTATCCGCTGATGGCGGCTGCGCAGGGCATGATCGGCCTTGCCACCGCGGACTCGGGCCGCTCCGCCAAGGCGGTGGCGCCGTTCGGCGGGCGCGAGGCGCGGCTCGGCACCAACCCGATTTCGGTCGCCATTCCGTCCGATCTCGACGGCCCGTTTTGTTTGGATATGGCGACCTCCGCGGTCGCCGCCGGCAAGATCAATCTGGCGATCGCGCGCGGCAAGGAAATCCCGACCGGATGGATCCTCGACAAGGACGGCCAGGAGACGACCGACCCGACTCAGTTTCGTAAGGGCGGCGTGCTGCTACCCGTGGGCGGCAGCGAGGGCTACAAGGGCAGCGGACTTGCCGCGGTGGTCGAGGTGCTGTGCGGGCTGCTCACCGGGCTCGGCTTTGGCGTCGAACCGAGCGGCCGCCACAACGACGGCTGCTTCATGGCGGTGTTCAACGTGGCGGCGTTCCGGCCGCTCGCCGAGTTCAAGCGCGAAGTCGCCGACTTCGCGCGCTATCTCAAAGCGACGCCGCCCGCGGCCGGCAGCCCGGGCGTATTCTATCCCGGCGAAGTCGAACACCTGCGCGCGCAGGAGCGCGCCAAGAACGGCATCGACGTTGAGGACGCCACCTGGAAAAAGCTCGCCGCGCTCGCCGGCGAATATGGTTTGGGCGCCGAGCTTGATCTAAAATAATGGACAGCAAACACAAACGTCATCCTGAGGAACGCGCGCGACTTGTCGCGCACGTGTCTCGAAGGATGGCCACACGCACCGAGCTTGCTGCCATCCTTCGAGACGGCCGCGCGCAAGCGCGCATAGCCGCCGCCGCGCGGCGGCGTTCTTCCCTACTAAGAACGGCGGCCAAAGGCCGCCTATGCTCCTCAGGATGACGCCGAGATTATTTACAGGAGACCAAACATGGCGCGGCAGATGGTGATGATCGGGTTCCTGCAGGCGCAGAACTGCACCAACCTTCCGGCGTCGTGGCGGCATCCGCAATCGCGCGACGACTCCACCTCGGCCGACTACTATCAGGAGATCGGCCGCATCCTCGAGGCAGGCAAGTTTCATGTCGCCTTCTTCGACGACCGCTTGGCCATGCCCGATCGTTACGGCAACGACCATGCCCATACGGTCGAATACGGCATCCGCTGCGTGAAGATGGATCCGGTCGTCGTGCTCACCTGCATGGGCATGGCGACGCAGAAGCTCGGCCTCGCCTCGACCGCCTCGACTACGTACTACGAGCCGTTCGACGTCGCGCGGCGCTTCATGACGCTCGACCTGATGTCGGGCGGGCGCGCTGCCTGGAACGTCGTGACCTCGATCAACGACGGCGAAGCGCACAACATGGGACACGACATCCACCCCGATCACGACCTGCGCTACGACCGGGCCGACGAGTTCATGGAAGTGGTGCTCGGCCACTGGGATGCCTGGGACGATGGGGCGATCCTGAACGACAAGAGCACCGGACGTTTCGCCGATCCGACGAAAGTAAAGCGGCTCGACCACGCCGGACGGTTCTTCAAGTCGCGCGGGCCGTTCACGGTGCCGCGCTCGCCGCAGGGGCATCCGGTGATTATTCAGGCCGGCGCCAGCGGCCGTGGTCATCGCTTCGCCGGGCGCTGGGGCGAGGTGATTTTCTCCGCCGGCCGCGTCCCCGGCGTCGCCAAGGAGGGATACGACGCGGTCAAAGGCGAGGCCGCGAAGCTCGGCCGCGACCCCGACCACATCTTCATCTGTAACATCCTCACGCCGGTCGTCGGCGCGACCAAGGCGGAAGCCGAGGACAAGATGGCGACGATTTCGAAATTGCCGCTCGAAATCGACGCGCTGTCGCTCCTGGCGGAGGGGCTCAATTTCGACTTCGCCACCAAGGGTATCGATGAGCCGCTGACAACGGAGGAACTCAACGGCATGCAAGGCCTCGTCGGGCTGCGTGACGGGGTGCTCAGGCGGACCGGCAAAACCAACCCGAGCGCGCGCGACTTCATCGCCTACAGCGGCCGCGGTCAGGTCGAGAGCGCCACCGTCGGCGGCCCAAAGGAGATCGCCGACGCGATGGAGGAGTTTTTCGTCGCGCGTGCCTGCGACGGTTTCGTGGTGGCGGCGACCTACGTGCCGGGCGGCTATGCCGATTTCGTGCGCCACGTCGTGCCTGAGTTGCAGCGCCGCGGGCTTTATCACTTGGACTACGCCGGCAACACGCTGCGGGAAAATCTCGGGCTGCCGCGCCCACCGGTCGGGGCGTGGAAGCTGCCGGCGTCGCGCGCCGCGGCGGAGTAGGCGACGGACTAAGGTACCGTCATGAAACCTCTGAAATGCCGATGAGCACCAGCAAAGACTTATCTCACAGCGTTATGATATCTATCCATAACCAGAACGCATGAGTCATCTCGCGAGATAATGAGAAAGTATTTTTGTTCGCTGCTCATCCTTCGCTGATTTGACTGACTGCACCTGAAATTGTTAGAGCTATCATCGTCGGGGCGTGTTGCCTAATCACATTACAATATTACCGCGAGCAAATCGGAGTGAACTGATGTCGACCTTCGCCGGCGAGTTCATGGTGCTCACCTCGACCCCGGAAGGCACGACTGGCAACAATGCGGTCGCGGTCTTCAACGACTTGAATCTCGGGGACACGACAAGCAGCTTCACCGCATCGATCGACTGGGGTGATGGGTCGCCCCCCACGGCCGGGACCGTCACCAGCATAGGCGGCTTTTTCACGGTCAGCGGCAGCCATGCTTATGCGGACGAAGGCAGCCCGCAGGTAAGCGTGACCCTGACGCGCACCGCCGACCAGGATACGGCGACGGCGAGCGGAAGCGTTACCGTGACCGAAAACGACTTCCTCTTTGGGTTCGGCACGACGATTACGCGTAATCTGAATCAGGCCTTTAGCGGCGCCGTCGCGTTCTTCGTCGACGGCAGTCCCGCCGGCATGGCCGGCGACTTTACCGCCTCGATCGACTGGGGTGACGGGCAGACCACGACCGGAACCGTCACAACCAACGGTTTCGGCACCTTCACCGTGAGCGGCGCGCACACCTACACGGCGGCCGGACAGGACATCGTGAAGGTCACGTTCGCCGATGACCCGCCCGGGACCGAGAGCGCCACTGCGACGACCACCGTCAACATCAGGAGCCTGTCGGGGCAAATGCTCCTGAATTCGGCGACCGAAGGCACGATGGTTGGCAACGCGGTCGCGACCTTCAGCGACACCGATCTCAGCGACGGTGCGAGCAACTTCAGCGCGACGATCAATTGGGGCGACGGCGTCACGACGGCCGGGTTTGTCGGCGGTTCTGCCGGGTCATTGACCGTGAGCGGCGGGCACACCTATGCGGACGAGGGCAACGACGCCGCCAGCGTCACGCTGACCCACACCGACGACGGGTTGCAGGTGACGGCGAGCGGCAACGTTGCGGTCGCCGAGGGCGACGTCCTCACGCCGCACGGCACGACGATTACGAGCCATGCGAATCAGGCCTTCAGCGGCTTCGTCGCGACCTTCAGCGACAGCATACAGTCATTCACGAGCGATTTCGCCGCCCAGATCGACTGGGGTGACGGGCAGACCACGAGCGGAACTGTCTTCACCAGCGGTTTCGGCTCCTTCACCGTGATGGGAGCGCACACCTACTCGGTGAGCGGGCAGGACACCGTGAAGGTCACACTCGCGGACGACGCGCCTGGCACAGCGACCGCGACCGCGACGACAACCGCCACCGTCGCGCGTGGCTCGATTCCCTTCGACCTCAACGGTGACTCGAACTCCGACTTGGTGTTCCAGAACAACGGCCAGGCGGGCGTCTGGCTGATGAACGGCACGACGCCGATCGCCGAGGCCGGCCTGGGAAATCCCGGAGCGTCCTGGCACATCGTCACGAGCCGCGATGTGAACGGCGACGGCAACGCGGATCTCATTTGGCAGAACAGCGACGGCACCCCGGGCATCTGGCTGATGAACGGAACGACGCCGATCGCGGAGGCGGGCTTCTCCAATCCCGGTACCTCCTGGCACATCAAGGCGGCGGGCGATTTGAACGGCGACGGAAACGCCGACCTTGTTTGGCAGAACAGCGACGGCACGCTCGGTGTCTGGCTGATGAACGGCACCACGCCGGCGACGGCGGCGGCCATCGGCAATCCGGGAGCGAATTGGAAGGTGGTCGGTACGGCCGACTACAACGCGGACGGCCGCGACGACATTCTCCTGCAGAACACGACGACTGGAAATCTGATGATCGACCTGATGAATGGCACGAGCATCACGTCCACGGTCTCGATCACGGTCGGCGATCCGTCATGGCATGCGGTGAGCACCGGCGTGTTCAACGGCCAAGCCGAGATCGCGTGGCAAAACAGCGATGGCACGCCCGGCGTTTGGGTGATGAACGGAACGGCGCCCGTAGCCGAGGCCGCGCTTCCCAATCCCGGCGCGGCGTGGCAAGTCCTCTCGATCGATCACTTCACAGCGGATCGACAGGGAGACCTTCTGTTCCAGAACACCAACGGCGCGATCGGCATGTGGGAGATGAATGGTACGAACATCGTCGCCGCGGTTGGCCTGCTCAATGCGGGCTCCGGTTGGCAGTCCGTCAACGGGCATCCGTTCACGAGCGGCTAGCCGCCGCCCCGCTGGTCAGAAATCTTGCCGCGGCCGAGTCGTTGAAGATTGTGCCGCAAGAGGGATTCGAACCCCCGACCCCATCATTACGAATGATGTGTTCCACCAGCTGAGTGCTTGCGGCTTCTGACAATGCTCCAAAATTAGCTGGGAGTCGCCCGAGATAACAAAAGGCGATAGCGACGCCCTGGCAACATCACCGTTTATAGCGACGACCGCAGCAAGGAGAGTGAACTCTTAGGGCGGATAGCTTGCATTTATCCAATTACTGAAGGTGTCGATGAAAGATTGTGGAAATGGATCGGAACCGGAGCCCGGGGGCGGCATGATACTCCCGGACGCGCCATTGATGAACCCGAGAATGATGTCAGCGTTCGCCTTAACGTCCTCGTAACTGGCGAGGTCGAGGCGCCAAGCCATCTCGTCGCGGTATTGGGACAGGGTCGGCGCAATATCGCGGGCAAAGGAGACCGTCGTCATCGTCTTGCTCCATCTCAATCCAAGGTGATCCGCCACAGCGCGCCGGTGTGGCGCGTCGCCTCGATGCGGCCCATTCCCTTCATTTCGAAATGGCCGAAGTCCACCACCAGCAGAGCGCGGTCGGGCGTCGTCACGACATCGATCGGACGCAGAAAAGGACCCGCCATCAACAGATGCTGTGACCAGTCGCTCGGGTCGACCCGCAGCAGGCTGCGTCCGACCTTGGGGCCGGGCGGTGCGGTCATCGGTTTCTCGTCGCCGAACATCGCAATCGCGAGTTGGCCCGCCAAGCGGGTGCCGGCGGGCAACACGGCGAGCTTGGTTGCCGCGGCGTTGACGGCGAATTCCGCGACCGGTTGGCGCGGCGGCGGCAACTTGTCGTGATTGGCCAGAATGAATTTCGGCTGCGGTCCGCGGTGCGGCGCGAAGGCGGGGTCGGTGACCGGCCGGCTGCCGATGAAATCGGGCCAGCCATACCAGCCGCCGGCTTCTACCAAATGCAACAGGTCAGGCGCATTGCCGATCGGCCGCGAGCCGCGATCGTCGGGACTCTGATCGGTGGCGACCAGGCGGCCGTCCGGCAGGAAGGCCAGTCCATAGGCGTTGCGCAGGCCCCAGGCGACCACCGTCAATTCCGAGCCATCCGGCTGGCAGCGCATGACGGCCGCCGTGCACGGCACCTGCCCAGCGAGCTTGGCGTTGCGCGTTTGCGTTTCGCCGAACCCGGCGAACGCCGCGGTCAGCGCACGATTGTTCGGGTCGAAAGGATCGGCAGTTTCGAAGATCTCGCCGGTGAGTTCGATATCGAAGCCGGGCAAGTCACAAGGGTGAGGGAGCTGCTTGAGCCAAGCGAGATCGTAGGCGTCGAGCCCAACCACCCCGGAATTGGTCATCGCCCCTTGGCTGAAATAGAGCCATCCGTCGGGGCCGACCGCTACCGTGTTGGTGTGGTAATTGCCGCGGCCGGGCAGGCCATCGAGCACGGTCATCCTCTTGCCGCCCGGCGTCCAGCGACTGATGCGGCCGGGGAAGCCCCCTTCTGCAATGTAGAAACCGCCGTCATGCGCGGTCAGTCCGTTGACAGGCGCGCGCAGGTCCGCGAGCACCACCGTGGAGGAGCCGTCAGCTTCGACACGCCGGATGCTTCCACCGGGCTTGGCGCCGTCGAACGGAAGGCCGCTTTCCGCGACATAGACCGTGCCATCGTCAGCGAGCGCGGCGCTGGTCGGAAAGTCGAAGCCACCGGCCACCCGCTCGGCGGCAAGCGTCACGGCGCCGCTCATCACGTCGGTACCGTGAAATCCCATCGTTCAGCCGATCCCGGTCACAGCAAGGCCGACCAGGATGAAGCCGGAAACCGCGGCGCCCCATCGCGGCACCGCGCGGAACATGACGTCGGCCGCAGCGCAGGCTGTGGCGGCGAGGCCTCCGGTTATGGCGCCGCTCACGATAATGACAAACGGCGATAGAACAGCGGCGTCCCGCGCGGCGCCGGCGATGAAATTGTCGATGCCGAGCAGCAGCGCGAGCGCGATCAACGCCCATGGATTGCCGACGAAAGCTGCCGGCCGCGACTTCACCCACGCAAGGCCGACCACGGCAACGCCCACGGCTGCCAGCGCGCCGGTGCGGGCGGCACCGAGCGCTGGGAGTTTCGGCAGCCACGCCGCAGCGAACGCAGAACCGAGCAGCGTCATTACGGCTTCGGCAACGGCAAAGGAGAGGCCGAGCAGAGCGGTGCGGCGGACACCAATGCGCAGCGATCCGAGCGCGAAGCCAACCGCGATATTATCGAGGCCAAGTGTGCCGATGATCATGTCGTAGCACTCCCCGTTGCGCCCGGCTTGATTCCATAAATGCGCAACACCCCGCCATCACCGCCGAAGATCAGCGCGCCCGCCACGACATAGTCGCCGCACACGGCCGGTCCCAGGCAATAGCCATAGCCGCCCTTGAAGCCGCCGGTCTGCGCGCCGAGCCTGTCTTGGAACAGCATGGTGCCGTCCTCGACCGAAAGAGCATAGAGCGAGACATAGGTCGTGCTCATGAACACGACATCGTTGACCACCGCCGGCGAGGCGAGGCCGGACTCGGTGACATGGGTGTAGAGCGGCGGGCGCGCCTTGGTGTAGCGCTGCGGATTGCCGTTATCGACCGGCCAAGCGTCGTTAAGCGTCGCATAGTCGAGCGCGCGCATGAACGGTGTATTGGGGGTGTCGATGCCGGGGGCGAGCGAATGATAATTGTTGCCGCCGATGCCGACGAAGATCTTGCGGCTCGGAGGATGCACGGCAGCGGTGCTGTAGATGCCGGAATAATTCTCGGCTTGGCCGGCATCTGCGGCGCGGTTGGCGATGCGCGGATTCTGCAAGTTGCCCGCGGCCTGCGCGTCGGATGGGTTCGGATCGACCGTTGGAATTTGCGTGCCGTCATTGTACTTCGGCAGCAGTTGCTTCCATTTGACCGGCGCCAGCGTGTTGGCATCGAGCACGTGAAAGGAGCCGTTCTTGCAGCCAACCCCGACGACTCGCTGACTGCCGAGATCGAATAGCGTCGGCGAGGCGCCGACATCGATGTCGATGTCGGTGTCGCGATAATTGCTGGCCGCCGGTATCTGATAAAAGGCGACGAAGGCGCCGCTGCCGGCGTCGAGCGACAACAGGCCGTTGGACCAGCCGGGCGTTGGCAGCGGGCCGTCCGGCACGCCATTGCCGGTCGGGCAGTAAAGCCGATTGAGCTTCTCGTCATAGGCGATACAGCCCCAGACCGAGCAGCCGAGCGTCACCGGCGTGGTGGCATTGCTGGTAAACATCTTCGGCAGCGTGTTGGGATCGACCGCGTTGGCGGGCAGATCGTTCGGCCTGTTGGGCTGCCCGGCGACGTACTGGTTGGTGCAATAAATCCAGATGACGTTGCCGGTGTTGGCGTCGAGACAGAACACGAAGCTGTTGAGATTCGTGTTCTCGCCTTCGCCGATGCCGAGATAGACGCGGCCGTTGACCACCAAGGGTGCCGACCAGCCGGCGGCCGGCGGCGGCTCGTTGTTGATGTCGTTGCCGGGTTGGAAAGTGTCGACCGGCTGATTATGGCCCAAGTCGCGGGTGCGCAGGCTGACCGACCAGACTTGCTTCAGGTCGCTGGCATGGAGGCAATAGAGCGTGGCGTTGAAGCCGACGAAATAGACCTTGCCGGTCTTGCTGTCGCCGACCACGCTCGGCGTGCAGCCCATGCCGCAGAAGCCGTGGGTGTCGCGCTCGTTTTCCTTGATAGGCCAGGTGAACTTGGCGGCGGTGGCGCCGGTGGCAAGATCGATCTTGAGCAGCGTGCCGCCGAGCTCGCCGACCTGGTCACGCGAATTGGCGAGGCCGACGAAGACGAAGCCGTCGCTCACCGCCGGGACCGACAGGATCGGGCCGCCGATATTGAGCGTATGCAGCACGCCGAACTGCCCGCCGGTCAGGGCGGCGGCGTTGATCTTGCTGCCCGTGCCGACATAGCCGGTGTGGGCGGGATCGCCGTGGTACATCCACCAGCCGGTGCTCGTTGCCATGTTCGATCTCTCTTATTTGGACCGCAGCACCAGCGACCGGCCGGCGTTGACTTTAATCCTATCAGCGACCGCCGGGTATGACAACCTCAAAGGGATGACGGGCCAAGTGCATTAAATCGTTGTCGGCGTGCATCTTGCGGCTTCGGATTGTTGCCGCAAAAACCAAAAACGCATTTCACACGACTGCATATTCGAGGGAAGAGCGTCCACGCGCGCAGCCGACAGAGTCATTGCCGCGAGTCGCCGTTATCCCGGCGTCACCGTTATTGCCCTGATGGGCATGACGATCGGCGTGGCGCGCTCAAACGCCGGACAGCCTGCACACTGGCGACGTGCACGACGACCTGGATTGCCTTCCGCCGTCCAAATGCGTCCGCGCAAGCAATACACAGGGCTTATGATGTCGATCTGTGTCTTCCGACCTTATATATTTGTTTTTTAAGGAATTGATTCTGACCGAGCCTACAAGGTAGCCGTAAATCACTCCTACGACTCGCAAATCTATTTTGCGACATCTACAGAAGCGGGCAAGGCACCAGACCCAGAAACGAACCAGAGACTTGTGGTGTCGTGGTGCCGCAAGAGGGATTCGAACTCCCGACCCCATCATTACGAATAGTGGATAACTTGCGCTCACGAGAACTCAGGAGACATCATTTATCTGATAGATCTAGACTTTTAGCCTTGGACCTTCTTACTGTTATGTTCAAGAGGCGCCAATGGAGAGCGTGAAAGTGCTTCCCATGCGCTTCCCAAGGTTAAGAGGCTCTCGTGAAATTTAGCAAGGAAACGGCGGTACGTGTCTCGCTCCCACCGGGCAAGACCGAGGCCATCTTCTTCGACGATGATCTACCGGGCTTTGGGCTTCGCCTCCGGGCGGGCGGGAAGCGCACATGGATCGTGCAGTATCGGATAGGCGCGAAGCAGAGGCGTCACACGCTAGGTACAATAGCAGCCCTCAATTATGCCGACGCTCGGAAGGCTGCCCGCATTCGGCTTGCCCAAGTGGGCCTAGGGCGCGACCCGCAAGCCGAGAAGGTCGAGGCTAAAGCCCAGGCGGCGATTACGCTGACCGCGGTTATCGATACATACCTAAATCACAAAAGATCACGGCTCCGGCCGCGAAGCATTGCGGCGGCCACACGCTATTTGCACCAACATTGGCGAACACTGCACGAACTGCCCATCAATAAAATCGAAAGACGAGAGGTTGCGACGCGACTTGCTGAGATCACCGTAGAGCGCGGAGCAATCGCGGCTGATGGCGCCCGCACCGCTTTGGCGGCCCTGTTCGCGTGGGCACTGCGCGAGGGTATCGCTGCGTCCAACCCCGTTGTCACTACCAATCGGCCAGCCCAGCCGAAGTCGCGCGAACGCATCCTGTCTGACGCCGAACTGGCCGAGATTTGGGCAGCGTGCCGTGATGACGACTACGGGCGCATCGTGCGCCTCCTGATTCTCACTGGCCAACGTCGCGATGAAGTGGGCAGCATGACGCGGTCGGAGATCGACCTCGACGGGAAGAACTGGTCTCTCGCGCCCAACCGGACGAAAAACGCCCGACCTCACACCGTCCCCCTTTCCGAACTGGCTCTGGCGATTGTCCGACAGACGGCCTGGGAGAAGGACCGTCAACTGTTGTTCGGAGATGGACAGGGCTCATTCTCCGGGTGGTCGAAGGCCAAGGCGGCACTGGATCGGCGCATTCTCGAGGGACGCCAGGAGGCCGTTAAGTGTGCGGGCCGACAGACGGAGAATATCAAGGCGATTGAGCCCTGGACGCTGCACGACCTGCGGCGAACATGCGCGACCCGAATGGCTGAGCTTGGAGTCCTGCCACACATTATTGAGGCTGTGCTCAACCATGTCAGCGGACACAAGGCGGGCGTCGCCGGCGTCTACAATCGTTCAACGTATCGCGTAGAAAAAGCGCAAGCGTTGGCGCGATGGGCTGAACATATTCGTGCGGTCGTAGAAGGCCATGACCGCAAAATTATTCCATTCGACCGATCCATCATAGCCGCATAATAAAAGCGCGAAAAACTGCGATGCGGCGTTCTGATGACGCTTGACTGGTACTGACCGACGCAGATAGACCATTCGCTGGAAGCGGGTATATCAGCAATTCTGGCGCGGTGGTGACCGCTCTGAGCCCGCAACCGAATAAAAGAGGCCGGTGCCGCGACCGACTCGCGGCGCAATGGCTGCGCAGGCTGTAAGCCATGCGCCGTCCTCTTTTATCGGTGTCCAGGATGTCTCTGCACAATCACGAGGAACGGGCGATTGTCCGCGAGGATGATCGAGTTATGAGTTTTTCGGCTTGGTGTGAGCTGAACGGTTTCAGCGAGGCCACTGGCCGTCGAATCCTCGCCTCCGGCAGTGGGCCGCGTATCATCCAACTGAGCGCGCGTCGGATCGGAATCCGCGTCGCGGATAACCGGGCGTGGCAGAATCGGTGTGCCAGGGGCGCATGACGGATGCCTCACAACAACCGAAACCCCGCGGGTGCGAGCCGCGGGGCTTCGGAGAAGGGTCATTCGGATAGGACAACCGTCTCCGAAGTAGCAAAGATCGTCATCCCCGTCGAGCCAACCGACCGTCACGGCCGGTTCCGAGCGCGTCTCGACGGACGAGTCATCATCGAATCGACTCGACAACCTCTTCTCGACACGGCGCGCACCCTCGTCGTCGAGAGCTTCGATCCGAACGCCATTTTCGAAATGCGCCATGCCGGCGCCGATCATGTCGCCTTGCGCGCTCCGCTGTGGGCAGCGGCCCGGCTCCATGTCAAGGACGGCAAGTTTGTGAAGCATCGGTCGTGCGCGGACGACCCCGCCAAGGCCGACGCGGGCCTCGCCCATGCGACCTATAGCCCGCGTCGCGCCTGACGGCTCCGGCCGCCGGAAAACGATTGGCGGGCCTTGCGTCAGGCATACTGAGGCACGCAATGACTGCGCCGAAGACGAGTATGTGAAGCCCGCCCCGACACAGGATTTCGACCAGCGCGATCAGGGGAAGCAAGCAGAGGCGGCCCACGACGAAACCGTCACGGCGAGGTTAGCCGAGATCAACCGGCGTTACAGGAAACGACGGGGAAAATACGACCCGACAACCCATAAGCTCGCCGAACTCGTTCGCTTAGCCGCGCATCGTCATCGACTAGGACGCTACGACATCAACTTCCATGTCGTTCGCGAACACGTCATGGCTCACCCCCGCATCAATGGCCGTCAGCTTGGCGAACGGGTCCGGTTGCTGTGGACCGAGAAGTGCGAACTGTGTCTTCGGACGATGCAGGCATCAGACCTGACGGTGGAAGAGACCAAGGGCAAGAAACGAGAGCGCCGGCGCGAAATGCAGGCCGCCGCTACACGTCGCCGGCGCCGCCGTGTCCGTGAGCAAAAAGCCAACACATCGGCCGAGCCAACCTCGTTGGCGTGGAGGGTGTTGGGGATTCCGCGCAGTACATATTTTCGCAACCGCCAGCCCGCCGATGTAGAACTTCACGCGCGCGAAGCCGCTGTTCTGCACGTCTTAAAGCATAACGGGCCGATGACCCTTCCCGACCTGACCCGCACGGTCGCCGGCTGGCACGACTTCAAGGCTCTCCGCGAGGGTTCGCGCCCTAAGATCGTCGCCAGGGCTGTCACGGCGCTTGAAGCATCGGGCTTCGTCAAGACAACCCGACCAGCCGTAAAGTTTGTTGCCGTCGTCGTGTCCACGACGCGGAAAGGCCATTTGTCCATAGTGACGATCCGTAATCGGCGAGTAAGTGTCCCCGGGAAGACGACGGAACAGTGGAGTGACGGGCGTTCACGTCCCCTCGCCACGTGAGACTGGAAGCGTCGCCATAGTTGGCAAACCGTGAGACTAAAAACGTCGCCACATGTACTTACCCATCTGGCGACGGGAATCTGTCTCGCGACGGCGCCACGGCCACTGATCACGAGCGACATTGTACGGCGTAGCCATTGATGCGCAGCGCCAGCCCCAAGCTCCATCCTGTAGGCATCTTTCCTTCGTTTCACAAACGCCAGCGCGCGCCGGTAGGTCGCCTCGCGGCGGGCGAGCGCGATCCGCATGGCGCCGGTCTTCCTCCCGCACGGACAACCATTTACTTTACCCCATTGGGATTCGCGGGCCTTCTGCTCTTATCAGGTGAACTTCAAAACAGGTTTGCTGAAGATGAATCGCACCGGAAAAGGTGGCTTTCGGTCAGGACAAAGTGGTAATCCTGGCGGCAAACCGCGAGAACTTCGGGATATTCAAGTACTCGCGCGCAAGCACGGCGCTACTGCGATCAGTGCGCTTGCCTCGATCTCGCTCAACGGAAAGTCGGAAGCAGCGCGCGTCGCTGCTTCGGTCGCTCTATTAGATCGCGGCTTCGGTCGGGGGCGTGCGGTCACGCTTACACTGCCCTCCATGACCAAGGCCAGCGACTTGCCGGCGGCGCTCGGGATTGTCGCACAGGCGGTTGCAACGGGATCGCTAAGCCCTGAGGATGGGACGGCCCTCGCCGGAATTTTGGATGCCCACCGCAAGTCGTTTGAAACCTGCGAACTCGAGGCGCGTCTCGATCAGATCGAAAGGGAAGCTTCAAAGGAGCGTGATGAATGAATGCTCTGCTTCGACGTGCACGACGGCTTCGGAGACGAAGCGCTGGCGTTAAGGTTCTTGTCGTCATAGGTGGGCTTCGACCCCGGACTCAGGACGGCAATCCGGCTCATGCCGAAGTTGGCGGGGTGCGATTGCAACGTGCTGCCGATGAGCCGTTCGATCAATTTTGCGAGCGCGTAGCGGCGGCGGCCCAAAGGGCGGGTGATCCGCACCCGGTTGTCGGAGGACTGCCGGCCGATGGAGTATCGGACGAGAATGACCTCCGCGATTTTGAGTGGCCCGATGATTCCCCGCTTGCCGATATTGAAGCCCTTGATGATGGCTCCCCACTTCCCGAGCCGCATGACCCGCCATGACTCTGGGAGGCTCGCTGATGGCCGTTTCGGGCACGCCGGACGGGGAAACCGAGCGGGGCGCATCGAAAACGCGTGCACGCAGCCGGCACAGTCGTGGCGGAGCCTTCCGGCCCAAAGTGCCGGCGTAGCGACGCGCCGGAAATCGTGCTCAAAGCGCTCCTAGTGACGGACAATGTGCCGTACTATCGTGGGCTCGAAAAGCGCTTCCAGCATTTTGCGGTGAACCATTCTGCCGGCGAATACGTGAGCACTATTTCGCGCATCAAAGGCAATCAAGGTCTGGGAGATCGCCCATGAAGTGGTACGTCTTTCACGGGGCCGGCCGACTTCTTGACGTTCCCGAACAAGCCGGCGACGGGTCGGTATCGAGGCCATTCCCGTCCGAAGAAAAGGCACCCGAGTTCGCGATTGAATGTAGGCCCTGAGACATGGGCGCCTATTTTGACCAACTTCTCAAACTGCTTAACCCGGTGGTGGTTCCCGCTGTTATAGCAGCCTTTGTGGCATTGCTTGTTTCGCGCAGAACCAATTATGTCAATACGGTCACGGCACAGAGGTCTATTTGGATCGAAAATCTGAGGAAAAACATAGCACAGTATTCTAGCTTAGTTTTTGCTATGAACGAAATTTTTCGTACTGGCAATATGGTTGAAATACAACAGTCCACACGTTACCAAGACTTGTTGAAACAAATGCGAGAGCTGCGTCCTCTACTTCGTCTCCAATTAAACCCGTTCGGAAAGATAGACAACAATATCATCGCTATAATCGAAAGGATACCGACGCTTACTGAAAGCGACCTTACCGTCACGCTTATGCGGGCTGATAATTTGTTGATTGCTCACGCACAATGGTTACTCAAGGCAGAGTGGGAAAAGGTTAAATTAGAAGCTAGTGGGGTGCTGTATCGCCCTTGGGCGTGGGTGAAGGCATGGAGGCACGCTTGCGGGTATCGGCGATTCTGCAAGGGCGACGGCTCCCTCGTGGGCATCTTATCCTCTTGATGCAAGCGACAGCCGAGCCATGGCCGCGACGACTCATGGAAGGCCACTGGTGGGTCGATTGGTCGGACCGCACCGAGTAAGGCGGCGACCCCGATAATCGAGTCCCTGGGCTCTGCTGAGTCATGGCGGGCCTTTCGGGGCGGAGGGGCCGCGGCCGCAGTCTCGGTGATCTGCGGGACCAGAGCACGGTTATTCGCCGGAGCGCATGATGGCTGACGAAAGAAACAGTAAAAAACCCGATCTCGGGCACCTCGCATGGGCGCTCGACCGGCGTGTGGAGATTCAGCGCACGCTTTTGGAATTAGTGCGGGCATTCCCGCGAGGCAAATAACGCAACTTCGGCTACGGCCGTCGCTGCCCCTCGCGTTTAAGACGGCTCCTGACTAGAGTGGCGCATGAGCCAAAGCACACAATGGGGGGCTGGAATGTCGCTCTCAGAACTCACGGATCGCAATGCCGTTTTGGCCGCCATCCGCGAATATGACCTGCTCGGACAAGAAGCATTTCTGGCTAAATACGGCTACTCTCAAGCTCGTCGTTACCAGTTGATTCACGAAGGCAAGCCATACGATTCAAAGGCAATCGTCGGCGTAGCGTTTGGCAATCAGTTTCCCGAAAGAGGGCCACTTCAACACTCGGACTTCAGTGGTGGGGATGCCACAGTAGTCCCTATTCTGCAAAAACTAAATTTCACGGTTCAAACGAGCGAAAAACAAGATCGGCCCGCGAGCGTCAGTGCTGAGGATGTTCTGCTTATTCGTCAAAGCCGAGCCAAGGTAAAATACAGCGAGCTATCTCCCGATGAGCGCGCTGCCTACAATCGAGTTCACGAAGGCCTGCAACAACTTGGATCCATCGCTAGAGATAATCTTAATCAACCATCGAATTACAGCGTCAAGTTAACCAGCGGATTTTATCCTAACAGTGGCATTCGTGGAGGGCTACCTAAAGACCTTTGGTTTGCTGTGTCCAATCAGCGAAACTATGATGTTTGGGTCGGAATGCCACAGTTGTTCATGATCGTATCCGAACGAGGCGTAGAATACGGCTTCGCGGCTTCGATTCATCCTTCGGACTTTTCAATTCAGGCAATAAAGCAGCGTGTCCGCGAAGTGGCCCCGGAAATATTTAAGGAACTGCCACAGCCCGGCTCACCTGGGGCTACTGCACTGGATACTAGCCTTGTACAAACAGGTCGGTGGTATTTGCGAAAGAAGACACGATTAGAGCCAAACATCAATGATTTCTCATCACTTGACCAGTGGCTAACTTTCCTAAAGTCGCCGGCGAGTGCAAAAGACGCAGCAGGAGCTATTAGTCGGTACATCTCAATTGATGAGTTGACATCTTCCGCACTCGATTTCCCGGTACTTATGAAAGAACTGGCGACCGTTTTTTCCGACACAATGGACAAAATCGTAGCTCCCGCTCAACCGACAAATCCCATTCAAAATGGGCTTGAGCAACTTCTGACAGTCTACCCGTCGTTTCGCTCAACCGTCGCTTTTGGACAACATGAGCAACTCAAAAACGTATTGAACCGGCTGCGCTCTTCAGTCGAAGCCTTGCCAGCATTGAGAGAGCATCCTCGCGTTCGGGTTAGTTGGAGCGTTGGTCAAGGAGACTTCGCTAGGATACCGTGGATTGCGCTTATGGACGAGCGTGAAACGACATCAACGCAACGAGGCATTTACTGCGCATTCCTGTTTTCAGAAGATATGTCCGGCGTCTACTTAACTCTTATTCAGGGGGCAACGACCACCGTAGATGAAAGCGGTCGAATGGAGGCGCGACGTATCCTCCGGCAGCAGGCAGAAGCGATGCGCGAAATTGTTCGCCCGCAATTGCAGTCATTCTCCCTGAACAACGATCTTGACCTCCACACCGATGGTGTACTTGGGCAGGACTATGAGGCCAGCACGATTGCGTATCGGCATTATTCTACGGGCGCGGTTCCCGAAGATGCTGCGTTGAATGACGACATTGATCAATTGCTAACTGCCTATAATCAAATCCTTCAGCAGCGACCAGCGGCAGAACAAGAGTCCATCCAATGGTGGATTTTCCAATCCAATCCAAAAATATACAATATTGACGGCGCAGTCCGTGATCTCTCAGAACTGACGTGGACCGTTAAACACGAGGCACTACGTGCGTCAGTCGGTGATCGTGTATTTTTTTGGCGCGCTGGGCGGGAAGCGGGCGTAATCGCGTTAGGTACAATTATTGAGGCGCCCGCGGGAAGGGATAATTTGCCCGCAGAAGAAAAATACCTACTGAGCCCTGAGCGCCTGGGAGGCACCCAATCGCGGGTTCTGGTACGAGTCGATCAACGCCTTGACGAGGTTCTGCTCCGAACGGCAATCGCCGCAGATCCGCGACTTCGGGACCTCATGATCCTTCGATTCGCAAACTACAGCACCTTTAAGGTTCTACCCCATCACGCGGACGCCATTTTAGAATTGATCGATAACATTGAGCAACCTCCGCCCGACGTGATTGCGGAAACAGCTCGGCGGATGTGGATCTATGCCCCTGGAGAAAACGCGGAATTTTGGGATGCGTTTTACGAGGGCGGTTTTATGGCAATTGGCTGGGATTCGCTTGGCGATCTTAGTCAATACGGCTCGCTCGAAGATGTGTTGGCTGCTCTCAAAAACGAGTACCAGTCGGAGGGAAGACCAACAAATAACGCACGCACCTGCTATGACTTTGTCCACACCATTCGAGCCGGGGATCGGGTATTTGTGAAGCGGGGTCGTAATACCATTATCGGCTATGGCACTGTGACGGGTGACTACGAATATCGTGCAGATCGAAGCCAGTTCAAGAATGTGCGAACGGTGCGGTGGGAAGGCCGAGGCACATGGACATCTCCAGCACCAGTCGCCATTAAGACCCTGACCGACGTGACAGGAGATACAGCGTTTGTGAATGCGCTGGAGCAGATGGTCGGCGGCGCCATCACTGGAACACCTAAACCAATTCCGGTCGCAGTGCGGGATCCGTACACGGTTGAGCAGGCGTTGGACGGGCTCTTCCTGGACGCAGAGACATTTCGACGTTCACTCGCGATTTGGCATCTGAAGAAAAACCTTATTCTCCAGGGTCCGCCGGGAGTTGGTAAGTCGTTTATTGCAAGACGCCTGGCATATGCGTTGATGGGATATCGCGATCCAAGCCGCGTCAGGACAGTCCAGTTTCATCAATCCTATTCGTATGAGGACTTTATTCAAGGCTATCGCCCTAGTGAAAGCGGACTGACTCTTCAACAAGGCGTCTTCCTTGAGTTTTGCGAAAAAGCTTTATCCGATCCGAATGAAATGTACGTGTTCACAATTGACGAAATCAATCGTGGAAATATCAGCAAAATACTCGGAGAACTGATGCTCCTGATCGAACCAGATAAACGCTCACCGGAGTGGGCTACAAAATTGGCCTACTCGCCGGCAGCCGAAGAGCGGTTCTATGTGCCGCCCAATGTGTATCTACTTGGAATGATGAATACCGCTGATCGCTCACTGTCCTTCGTTGACTATGCACTTCGCCGCCGTTTTGCGTTTGTAACTTTGCGGCCAGAGTACAGCTCAAATGAGTTTCGACAGGACCTTATTCATAGAGGCGCTGAGATACAATTGGTAGACCGAATTGTGAGTCGAATGTCCGCTTTGAACGATGATATCGCGGGCGATCAAACGAACCTTGGCTATGGGTTCTGTATAGGCCACAGTTTCTTTTGTGCCGCTGGCGACGACGAGGCCCTGGGTGAGAGCTGGTATAAGCGCGTGATAGACACCGAGATAGTGCCCCTATTAGAGGAATATTGGTTTGATAATCCAGACCGCGCGAATGAATGGCATCGCCGTTTAATAGCGGAGTAGGTTCGTGGGTCGAGCGATTCCAATCGAGAATGTTTATTATCTTTTTTGCTACGCTTGGGATCGCTTTCGCGAAGGCGCGACCATCGGCGTGAGCCAAGTGGCTAGTCCTAAACTGTTTGATTTGTTTTCCTCAGTCCTTTTGCGCGGCGTCAATCGCTTAGTCCGCAGGGGACTTGATCGAGGATACACAGAGACTCAAGAAGACCTACCGGCAGTGCGTGGTCGGATCGTACTGAGTGAGACGATACGTCGTAATCTGTTGATGTTTGGGCGCGCGAACTGCCGCTTTGATGATCTTAGTTACGATGTCTTGCACAATCGGATTATAAAAGCCACATTAGCCAGGCTTTTGAATATTGACGAACTGGATAGCCGGCTCCGGCACGAGTTATTTCAGTCAAGGCGGTTATTTGCTAACGTCAGTGATGTTTCGTTGTCGAGCGCTCTATTCCGACGGGTGCAATTGTCTCGCAATAATGCAAACTACGATCTGCTTATAAAGATATGCGAGCTGATCCATTGGGCACTTCTACCTCACGAGCAGGGCGCAGGCACCAAATTTTCCGATCCCCTCAAGGACGAGAGGTTGATGGCATCGGTTTTTGAGGTATTTGTTCGTAACTTCTATAAGGTTGAACAGCGCGCGTTTTCTGTCAAATCGGAAACTATTCAATGGGATGCGGCGGCTCTCACCTCGGAAAGTGCGCAATACTTGCCAGCAATGAGAACGGACGTTACTTTGCGCTCAAACGAACGAACAATTGTTATCGATACTAAGTATTATCCAGAAGCGCTCACCGAAAATTTTGGTCAGAAAAAGATTAGATCGGATCACCTGTACCAATTGTATGCGTACCTGAAGAATATCAAATCGCCAGTCGGTTTGCCGGAAGGCATATTGCTTTATCCCACGACATCAGAGCCGCTCGATCTTGCTTTTATAGTGAGTGGGCACAAGATACGAGTGGTAACTCTTCAATTAGATCAACCATGGCAAAAAATTCATGCAGAATTGTGCAGCTTGTTGACGTCAGCTTGATGCGTGCAGATCGGGCTTATGCCAGCAACTTTAGCCAAGCATGGATTGCACCGCGCTTGCCGAGTACTGCTTGCCGCTGGGCGTGAAGTAGCCGCGCTCGCCGAGCCGTGCTGCGATCCAACGGAGCGAAGGCTTGCGAACGCTTCCCGGCTCCTTGTGCGCGCTCAACTCCTTGGCTGCAGCGACTAGGGCAGGGTTGCGCTCAGCGTAGGACTTGCGGCCTTCAACTTTGCCGCCGCGCTCGGCACGCTTTCGCTCACGTGCGCCGCGCAATTTGGCGACCAGTGTTGCCTTGTCGAACTGCGCTATTGCGCCGAGCACCTGCCGCACAAGGGTAGCTGTCGGCGTGTCTTCCGTGAAGAAATCGGGCGCGGACGCTGGGATCAGCGCGATGCCTAGCCCCTTCAGGTAGTCATGCCCGGCAAGTTGGACGGCGAGGTCGCGGGCAAAACGATCCGGGCTCTCAACGATTATCGTGCGCACGCCATTACCGGCGAGGCGGTCGAGCATTGCAGCAAACCCGGGCCGGGCCGTAACCGGATCGGCGCCCTTGGTCGCTCTGTCGTAGTACCAATCGACAATCTCGTAGCCCGCTGACTTGGCGAACGCCGTGATGGCGTTCCGCTGGCGGGCCTCAGAGTCTGTATCGATGGTGGCGCTGGCCGCGGACGACGTTCGCATGTAGGCGACCGCTTCCAGCCGTTTTTGCTTGCGTGCCATAGGCTTGCCCCCAAAGCGTCCCGTTATCTTTAGAAAACAGTACATCAACGGGGCGGCAACGTCAATGCTGCAAAGAGGCGGGATGGGCCTGAGACGGTAGATGGGCGAGGGTGCTGACCACCGCGAGCACGGTGACACCATGAGCACCGTAAGTATAGCGGCGTGCCTCGCTGTTGAACGCCGAGCGCCAAGCGACGAAAGGAAATAGCCCGGAAAGCCCCAAAAATGCGTTGGAAACCTGAGTAGAATCAGCCTGTTAATCATTTAGTTATATTTCCAGTTATATTTTGACTGGCCTTTTGCAGTGGCCTCTGGCAGATTCGGGGACGAATCGGAGGCCGAGATGTCCGCTGACCAAGACGACTGCATGTCGCGCATTGAGCCGCTGTTTAAGGTGCTGCACGACGCCCTTCACGACGGGATGGGTTTCTATTTGGGAAAATACAGCAAAAAGGTGCTGGCGCAGCATCGCGACCGAACGGCAGCCAATTGCGTATACGATCACGCATTCCATAATCTGCGGGAGCAACTTGACGGCGAACCGGGATGTCATTTTCTCAATCGGCGCGGACTTGAAGTGCTCAACTATTTTGATCTCGCGCTGGTGCGATTAAAGAAGGTCAACGGCGCCGGGCGCGCGCAGAACCTGCGCACAAAGCAGCAACGCGACTACGATGATCAAAAATCGATCCCCGGACTGCCAGACGCCGCTGTGCGGCTGATCGTCGGGTATCAACCCGATGCGGCGTTCAGTTTTGTAGAGCGCGTGATCGTGTCTAGGCCGCTTGGAAAAACAATTCGGTGGACGGCACAAATCGTTGTAGCTGATGACGCGTCCAAATGGTTCGACATCACGCCGGATCGCTTGGCTGGAACTGAGGCAGTCGATTTCGACAGCGTGCGGAGGCGCTCTTGAGCGAGGATCGCTTCAATGCGGACATGCTCAAACTGGCGCGCGATGCGCGGGAGTTCACCCAAGCCGATTTGGCAAAAGCTGCGGGGGTGACGCAAGCGCTGGTGTCGAAGATTGAGAACGGTTTAATCGGTCAACTGTCCGACGACACTGTAGAGAAATTGGCGCTCGCGGTGAAGTTTCCGCCGACGTTCTTCTATCAAAAAGAACGAATTGTCGGCTTCCCCCACTTCCATTTTCGCAAGCGGGCAAAGCTCGGCATAAAGGCCACCGCGCATATCGGAGCGATCATTAATATCCGCAGGCAGCACATCACCAAACTGCTGCGATCATATGAGATCGTCGCGGCGAAGCCTATTCCACAAATCGATTTGGACGAAACTGGATTGACGCCGGAAAAGGTTGCAGAACGGCTGCGCGCCTATTGGATGCTACCACGCGGGCCAGTCGTGAATGTCGTCGAATTAATCGAAGCAGCGGGCGGCATCGTTGTGCTTTGCCGTTTCGGCACGACTTTGTTGGATGGGATCAGCTTTCGTGCCGAAGGTCTGCCACCCCTCTTCTTTATGAACCGCGACGTCCCTGGTGATCGCTTTCGATTCTCTCTCGCCCATGAGCTTGGCCATATGGTTATGCATTCATCTCCCGACGATGACGAGAAAATGGAAGATCAGGCGCATCGTTTTGCGGCAGCATTTTTGATGCCGGCCGGCGAGATCAAACCTTACCTGGTCGCGCCCAAATTGAGTTCGCTTGGGCGCGTGAAGGCATATTGGAAGGTTTCCATCAAGGCACTCATCAAGCGCGCTTACGATCTCAAACTCATCACCGACAATCAGTACCGTTGGCTCAATGTGCAATACAACAAGGCGTTCAAGACCGGCGAGCCGATCCCCATTGAACGAGAGACACCTTCACGCTTGCGGGAAATGGTGCAGTATCACTTGAACGAGCTTGCTTACAGCATTGCGGATTTGGCCGGCCTCCTGTCCGTGAACGCCAATGACTTGGAGCGAGCCTATATCCCACGCCCTGGCATTCGGCTGGTAGTGTCGAATTGAAAAAAAGTTCTTGGCGCATGTGAGCACGTCCATGCCGAGCGGCACAATCTCAATATGCGGATGCAAGTGCGTCGGTTCACGCGACTGACGACCGGCTACTCGAAAAAGATCGAAAACCACTGCCACATGGTTGCACTCTATACGGTCTGGTACAACTGGATCAGGACGCACAAGGCTCACCGACTGACGCCAGCGATGGCGGCGGGATTGACTGATCGGCTCATGGACATGGCGGACGTGGTTCGGCTTCTCAAACGGAGTTATGACGATTCCTGATTCGACACTTTTGGCCGATAAATCGGCATCGACTATTCAGGCGCGCACACACCGACCGTGGAGCCTATAAGGGTCGCGCATCTATATCGCCCGCCGGCGAGCGGCCGCCGGTTGAGAGCCTGCCGCCGCCGTCGCGGGGTATTGATCCGGCGAGGCACCGCCGGATGGTTGGTCAAGCGACTTGCCGCGGATACGCCCGGCGCTGTGGCGATGCGGCTTCGCGCCCGAGGGGCGCACGCCGGTCGAGCACGATACCTTCTGCATTTCAACCTGGCTCGCGCGGACCGACCGCAACGGAACGCTCGCGGGCTTCCTGAAGCCGGACCTTTCACCGGCCGAGCGGGCGGTGGCGCAGGTCCCGCTCGCTGGTCAAACTCAACTTTTATGGGGATCAGCGGGCTCCCTGACTGGCATTCCCCTTCAAACCCGGGCATGGAAGGAGGGGTAAAACAGGAGGCGGGTTTGCCTCCGCGAAAAACGCCAATCCATTGTAGCGTGAGGTCGAAATCTTGCGCTCCCGCCCGGCGGCTGCTGTCACGCCCAGGTGTCTTGACACCGGCGGTACGAGAACCGACAACTGGGACGCTGCCTCACCATGTTGATGCACACCTTCATCCATTTCCCCGGAATCGGACTTAAGAAAGAGAGGGCTCTGTGGGCGAGTGGCATTCTGACTTGGGACGACTTTGAACGTCGCTTTTTTGCGCAACCTAGTTTGTTTTCGAACAACGGCGATAACGTTTTAATGCGCATGCTTAACGAATCTCGTGCTGCATTGACTCGTGGCGATTTTGACTTTTTCGCGGACCGACTTCCTCAGAATCAACATTACCGTATTGCATTGGCTGATCCTCATTCAACGGTCTTTCTCGACATAGAGGCCACTGGCCTGAGTCTTTTTTACGACCACACAACAGTAATTGGGGCTGCTGACGTAGATGACTATTACCTCTACATCAAGGGCGGTGAATTAAAACGAATCGAAGAGCGATTGTGCGATGCAAAGTGTATCGTCACATTCAATGGCACGGCATTTGATCTCAAATTCCTGAGGAAAGAATACCCTCAAATTAGACTCCCTAGAGCCCACGTTGATCTTCGTTTCTTTGGACTTCCGTTTGGGTTGCGCGGAAGTCAAAAATATATTGAAGAAGCGATTGGCTTCTCACGTCCACATGAAGTGCGATCAATAAGAGGAGAGAAGGCGCCGCTGCTGTGGTACCGATACAGTCGAGGAGATCTAGATGCCGGCAGGCAGCTCGTTGAGTATAACCATTCAGACATCGAGGGAATGAAGTTAATTTTCGATACAATCGTTGGGAAGATTCTTGGCGCAGAACAGGCTCTGTCAAAGTTCTACAGGGGGTATCGTTTTTTTCACCGAGAGCCTGAGTGGCGCGCCGACTACGGCCATACGCGATATACCATTGTTGTGCCGCCATTTCGCGGTAAGACAGGGCCACAAGTGACATACGATCAGCTAATTGCAGGCGAGCGACCGAAGACCCTTCGGATCGTCGGGATCGACCTTACCGGCTCCGAGGAGAGAGCAACAGGTTGGTGTCTACTCACGGGCAACCGCGCGACAACGATGCTCCTTCACGCGGACAAAGAGTTGATCGAGCAAACGGTTAGGAGCAAGCCCGATATTGTTTCAATCGACTCACCACTCTCGTTACCGAAAGGCCGGAAACGCGTTAGCGATGACGACCCCGGACGTGCCAAGTTTGGCATCATGCGCGAGTGCGAGCGGACACTCAAAAGACGCGGCGTGAATGTCTATCCGTGCCTCATTAACAGCATGCAGAATATGACTGCGCGCGGAATCCGATTGGCCAAGAAGCTGCGTTCTAAGGGCATCCCCGTCATTGAGAGCTATCCGGGTGCAGCCCAAGATATTATGGGCATCCCTCGTAAGCGAGCGAGCTTGGCGTTTTTGAAGGAAGGCCTTAGAGATTTTGGCATCTTAGGAGACTTCAATGAAACAAAGGTCACCCACGATGAGGTTGATGCAATCACATCAGCGGTAGTCGCACTTTTCTTTTGGAGTGGAAAATTCGAAGCGCTTGGAAATGATGATGAGGAGTACCTGATTGTTCCCGATCTTCTTGTCAACCCCGACCAATGGAGACAGCGTCTAGCGCTTGGCATTAGTGGACCGATTGCAGCAGGAAAGACGACAGGTGCGAAGCTGCTTGAGCAACAGGGCCTCTCCTACGGCCGTTACAGTCAGGTACTTGCCAATATGCTGGCAAAACGCAACATACCTGTAACGCGGATTACCCTTCAGAAAATTGGTGAAACGGTGCACAAGAAACCAGGTCAGCGATGGCTCTCTCGTCAGTTGATCTCGCAACTCGCCCGTGACCGGAACATCGTAATTGACGGCCTTCGTTTTCCGGAAGACCATGCCTTCCTCGTTGAGTCGTTCGGTCCTGCCTTCTTCCACATTCATGTGAGCGCTGCGGAGAATGTTCGGAAGGATCGATATATCTTGGACGGCAATACAGCGGCCGCTTTCGGTCGAGCAGCTCACCATGCAGTCGAAGCCCGCATACCACGACTGGCCGCGATTGCACACCAGCACATTGTCAACGAGGGTTCGAAGAGCGCCTATGAGAGGGAGCTCTTGTGTGCTATTCCGCAGCGCGGCCCAACCACTTCATCGGCGCTACAAGAGCACCCGCGAGAACATGAAACGCATTCGTAATGCGTGACTGTGAGCCACAGGGACGACGCTCGAGCTGCTTGCTATAAGTCCGCAAGTCTCGCGCACGAAATGGAGGTGCCGTTGCCAGTCACCGTGATTGTTGGCGGACAATTTGGCTCCGAAGGGAAAGGCAAAGTTGCCCATTACTTTGCCAAAGAGAAGCGAGCGGCCGTGGCGATTCGAGTCGGTGGTTCAAATTCCGGCCATACCGTGATCGATAGCTCCGGTGAGCCGCGCATCTTTCGAGTGCTTCCGACTGCCGCAATTCTCAATGATATCGTTTGCGTGTTGGGAGCGGGGTCGTATATTGACGTTGATATTCTGCTCCAGGAAGTCGAGATCGCGCACCTTCCGCCAGATCGACTCATGATAGATCCAAATGCCTACATCATTGCCGAGGAGCATAAGCACAAGGAGCGCGAGTGGGATTTGGGTAAGCGTATTGGCTCCACGCAAAGCGGCACAGGCGCTGCCGTCGTTGAGCGCATTCGGCGACAATCGACAAGAAACTTGGCGCAGAATGACGCGAAGTTGAGTCCATTTGTTGAGCCTGTGCGTGCCTTCTTGCGATCTCAGCTCCAGCTTGGGGAGCACATTATCTTGGAGGGCACACAAGGATTCGGATTGTCCGCACTTCATTCACCTCACTATCCGAAGGCCACCAGTCGAGACACCACTGCGGCGACATTCGTTGGTGAGGCTGGTCTAAGCCCACTCGACGTTGACGATGTGGTCTTAGTTACCCGCGCATTCCCTATCAGGGTAGCAGGAAACTCTGGCCCACTTCCTCGCGAGATTGATTGGGAGACCGTTTCGCGTGAAGGCGGTTGGGAGACGCCATTAGTCGAGCACACGAGCGTTACTAAGCGACTGCGTCGCGTCGCTCGATTCGATGCAGCGATTGTACAAGATGCGATCTTGGCCAATGCGCCTACGCAAATCGTCCTCAATCATGTGGACTTCTTTGATGCACAAAGCTTACACGAGGGTCGCATTAGGAAAAAAGTAGAAAACGAGATTATCCGAATCGAGGAAACGCTGGGACGTAAATTTGATTTGATTGGCTTGGGGCCGGATATAATTCGTTTTCGTGAAACGGTTTTTAATCGACTCGCGGCCGCGTAGGATTCCGACAATAGTTCGCTAGGGATGCGACCGACTGATGATACCACCCACCGATGACCCTGATGCCGACGGCAAGTTTCGTAACACTGCCGTGACAGACCCATTTCCTGAGGTGGCTCCCGCCCTCTTAAATTCGTCCGACATCTACAGCTACGAGTGTGCTACAGGGATGGTATTCCCATTCGATGAACGCTTCCTCAAATCGTCGTCGTATGCGATTCGAATTGGTACAAAGGCGATCTATTGGGATGGTCGTGGACATAGCCGCGAACGAGACCTTGCAATCGGCGAAAACTTTGTCGTTCCACAGAACTCAATTGTGTTCATCAAAACACTTGAGAAATTTCGACTGCCTTCCTACATCGCTATGCGATTCAATCTGAAAATCAATAACGTTCACCGTGGCATTTTACTTGGAACCGGTCCACTCGTTGACCCCGGATTCGAGGGACATCTCTTGATTCCATTGCATAATTTGACAATCAACGATTATTCTTTTCAAGCTGGCGAAACGTTCGTCTGGGTTGAGTTCACAAAGATCAGCCCCCACTCCCGCTGGGACGCATCTGTCAAAGAGAGGTACGCTGAATACAATTTCGACGACAAATACAAACCGTTTCCCGATGCTAAGAAGAACATCGGGATGTGGGATTATATTAACGACGCATTTAAAGGACCAATTCGAAGCTCTATTCCGGATGCGCTTGAGTCAGCCAAAGGAAGCGCTGAGGACGCAGCGAGACACACTCGACTTTTGACTGGCGCGACGTTTTTGGGTGGACTTGGACTGGTTGCGGCACTTTATTTTTGGGCCGATCCCGTACTATTACGAATGCAGTCGGAAATCAATTTGAATGACCGGAACATTCAGGTGTCGCGCACGGAAGCAAGCGGTGTGCAGGGGCGAACGGAATCGCGTATCGAAAGACTTAGGGAGGAGATAGCTGCAATTCGGAATGGACTCGACAAGACTTCTGCCGACAACGACCTTAGCCGAAGGGAGCTTGCGGCTCGACTGTCGCGAGTTGAAGAAGATCTTCGAAGAATCGTCAACGCGATACCTCAAAAAAAATGAGGTAAATGAAGCGAGCTATTGGGCGCGGTGATTCGAATGCCAGGGGATAGCTCAAGAATCGACATTTGTGGCGGCATCGCCTCGGGCAAGACAACCCTTTGCTCATTAATAAAACAAGGCGGCTGGCCGGTCATCTTTGAGAATTTTCAGGAGAACCCGTTTTGGTTATCGTTCTATAAAGACCCAACGGATTATGCGTTTGAAACAGAAGTAACATTCCTGCTACAGCATTACTCGCAGATAAAGTCTGGCTTCAAAGATCACGGTCGCATCGCTTGTGACTTCGCTCCGTTACAGGATTATGCCTACGCCAAGGTCAATCTCACTGGCGGTCGGCTTGAAGCATTTTGCGCTGTTTATCAACAGGTCATCAGCGAGTTGTCAGCCCCGTCATTGATCGTCCACTTAGAGTGCAGCGCAAAGGAGGAGCTAAAACGCATCCAGTGCCGCGCCCGTTCCGAAGAGAGAGGAGTCCGGCTTGAATACCTCGACGCCCTCAACCGAGCAATTGCTGGTGACGTTCGAGCGGCTAGTTTGGCGACTCGCGTATTGGTGATCGACAGTGAAATCAACGACTTTGCATGCGATCCGGTCGCGCAAGCACGAGTCCTTGAGATGGTCTTGGATGCAGTGGGCCGATGAATGAGCGGGGGCCAGTTCGCTCAAGTTTGATATGGCGATTTTCTTGTGATCGCCATAAGCCTCGAAGAGCTGCTGGAGATAACGGCTTCCCATCTGCTTCCCACCAGCAGTTTTGGGAAGCAATCTTTCCCCAAAATGGCCTTAAGGCATTGATATTATTGGTGCCGCAAGAGGGATTCGAACCCCCGACCCCATCATTACGAATGATGTGCTCTACCAGCTGAGCTATTGCGGCTGCCGCGACGGAGCTTACCCGTTTGCTCGGTGCGGGGCACCGCCGGGATGCCGCAGCAGTTAGAGCATGGGATTGGCTTTGGCAACGCTGCCAGGCCGGTTGGCAACACCCGTCAGCCGCGGTCGGCGTGACGGTCGTTTCCACCCGCCGCCTAGCTGCTGCGGCAAAATCGCATGACGCAGTGCACAATTTATGTTGCAATGCACAATTGGAGGCTTATATTAGCTTGCGTCAGATGAACCCACGGCGGCGCCGTTCGTAGGCTTTGCCAATAACCTCAAGGGCTTGCCGCCAACCCGAGGACGCGTGTCATGACCGAAGTCACTGCCACCAACCTGCCGAAAATGGACGTGCCGGAAGGCATGCGCGAGTTCGCCGAGAAGGGCGTTGCCCAGACCCGCGAGGTCTACGAGAAGGCCAAGGCGACCGCAGAAGAGGCGGCGCGCATCATGGAAGAAGCCAATGGCGCGTTCGCCAAGGCGCTCGCCGAGTATAACCGCGCCGCGCTCGAGGCCGGCCGCACCAACCTCAACGCTGTATTCGACTGGGCGCTGGCGCTCACGAAGGCCACCTCGCTCAACGAAGTGGTCGAAGTCTCCAGCGCGCACATGCGCACCCGGTTCGAGGCCATGGGCGAGCAGAGCAAGGAACTGGCGGCGCTGGCCCAGAAGGCGGCGAACGACACCGCCGAGCCGATCAAGAGCGGCCTCTCCGAGGCGTTCAAGAACGTCGCGTAAGTTCGCGTCGAGGTTTTGCGTGACGTGAAAGCCCGGGCCCT
>Ga0210408_10000547_pt1 | contig 46955 bp, 70 predicted proteins | sample IncBWH4MmetaG_FD_155471 | JGI IMG/M metagenome (GOLD analysis project Ga0210408, IMG submission 155471) | Forest soil microbial communities from Barre Woods Harvard Forest LTER site, Petersham, Massachusetts, United States - Inc-BW-H-4-M | ecosystem: Environmental > Terrestrial > Soil >...
GCCAACACCGGCCCGGTGACGCTTACGCTCACCCTCGGGACGACAACCCTTCCCGCTCATGCGCTCGTGAAGTACGGCGGATCGGCGCTGAACGCGGACGATATCCCGGCGGCGGGCTTCCCCTGCCTTATCGTCTGGTCGGCCCTCCTGGGGGCCTACGTGCTCTGCAATCCGGCCTCCGGCACGGCGGGCAGCATCGCGGGCGGCCTGGCGAACGATCTCCTCGTTCAGACCGCGCCGGGGACGACGGGATTCGTCCCGGCTCCGACCGTCGCGGGCTCCGTTCTCGCCTTCATCGGTGGCGTGATCTCGTGGGCCGCCGCCGCCGTCACCAGCTTCAAGGGACGCTCCGGCGCCGTCGTTCCTCAGGCGGGCGACTACACGGCGGCGCAAGTGGGCGCCATCGACGTCGCGGAATTCGCGCCCCCATACCTGGGCCTGGCGCAACCCGGATTCCAGGGCCTGCCGGGCTCCGGCGGAGCCGGAACGGGCCTCTACATCCAGGCCGGAACGCGCTCGATTTCCCCGAACACGGACACCTATCCGACCTTCCCTCACGCCTTCCCGAATGCGTGCCTGGCTGTCGTCGTGTCCTGCAACAATCAGGGCTCCGCTTTGAACGTGGATGGATTCACCACCGCGAACTTCCACGTCCGCGTGAACGCAAATCAAATTTCCTGGATCGCGGTCGGATACTAGGCCCTCACCCTCAAAAGGATCCATCATGGCAGTCAAAACGGGCCAGCAGGCCACCACCACCTCGGCCGCCGCACTTCCCTCGGTGGCCTTCTCTTACGGCCCCGTCACGATGAAGGCGCCGAGCACGAACGCCGCACCCGTCGAGATCGGCCCTTCCGGCGTCACGGCGGGATCGGGCTTTGTTCTCGAACCTGGCGACTCGGTGACGCTGGCCGCGCCGAACCTGAATCAGCTTTACCTGATCGGCGCGAACACCTCCGACAAAATCACCTGGATCGGCTTCTAAGCCGCGACAAGAATGACCGTCTACCTGTTCGCGAACAACGCGAAATCCACACTCGCCGCTCCGCTCGCCACCACGGACACGACCGTTATTCTGTCGGCGGGTACGGGCGCGCTGTTCCCGAACCCGACCGGCGGCGACTTGTTCACCCTGACGCTGACGGACGCGGCATCGGGAACGATCTACGAGATCCTGCATTGCACCGCACGGACGGCCGACACGCTGACCGTGACGCGGGCGCAGGAGGGGACGACGGCCCTGAATTGGGCCGCTGGTGACTTCGCGAACAACTTTCTCACGGCCGGGACTGCGGCCCTGTTCGCTCAAGGATCCGGGGCCTTCGTGAACCCGATGACGGCGAAGGGCGACCTCATCGCGGGGGCGGCCGGCGGGACGCCTGCCCGCCTGGCCGTTGGCGCTGACGGGGATGTTCTGTCCGCCGACAGCACCCAGCCGGATGGCGTGAAGTGGGAGGTTCCGCCGTGGCTCGTGAGTCCGCTCACCACGAAGGGCGACCTGATCGCGGCGATCGCTGGAGGCGCGGCCTCGCGCCTAGCCGTTGGCACGGACGGCCAGGTTCTAGCCGCCAACAGCGGCGCGGCCGATGGTGTGTCCTGGGAGACTGCGCCCTGGCTGATCAGCCCCATCACGACGAAGGGCGACCTCATCGTGGGCGATGCGGGTGGCGCATCGGTTCGGATCCCTGTCGGAACGGACGGCTACGTTCTGATGGCGGACAGCACACAACCCGATGGCGTCAAGTGGGCGGCCGGAGGTGGTGGTGGTGGTGGAAGTCCGCCGGCCGTCAACCCGCAAACCGGAACGTCATATTCGCTCGCGCTGACCGATGCCCCCACGGCGTCCAGCTCGCAGGGTATCGTGACGATGAACAACGCCGTTCCGAATGACGTTCTCGTCACCAAGAGCGCGACCGTCGCCTGGCTCACCGGGACGATTATCCAGATCATCCAGCTCGGGGCCGGACAGACTACGCTGACTGCGGATACTGGCGTGACTCTCAACACGGCGGGAAGTCTATCCACGCGCGTGCAAAATTCGGCGATCATTCTGACGTACCTGGGTAGCGATCAATGGATGGTCGGAGGTGACACGGCATGATCATTCCCGGCATTCGATACAAGGGGGGCGGGGGGGTAGATCCATACTTCTCGGACGTGAGCCTTCTGCTTCACATGGATGGCGCGAGTGGGGCGACAGTCTTCCCGGACTCTAGTTCGAATGCATTCACGGTAACGCCAACCGGCTCCGCTCAGGTCGATACCTCGAATAAGGAATTCGGAACGGGCTCGCTTCTCACAACCGGCTCCCCGGACAATCTATATGTGGAGCACAACGCGAAATTGGATTTGTCCGGCGTGGATTGCACGGTCGAATTCTGGATCTGGTTCACCGGCTCGCTGACGGGCGACGGCGCGCACGGAATCGTGTCCAAGCGCCAACCAACGGGCGATGATGGATGGTCGATCTACGTTGGCAACGGAACGACTCCGACAATCAATTGGTATGCGTCCGGTCATGGTACGTTCAGCGCCGGCTCGATCACTGCGGACACGTGGCATTTCGTCGCGCTTACCATCGCCTCTGGAACGCTGCGGATCTACGTCGATGGTGTCTTGGCAGGAACGAATGCCTTCGGCATGAACTCGAACACTTACCGGACTTACATCGCCTCATCGAGAGAGAACGGCGTCGAGTATTTCCCGGGCAACCTCGATGACGTCCGAATCACCAAGGGTGTGGCCCGCTATGTGGGATCTACCTGCCCGGTGCCGAGTGCGCCCTTCCCGAATTCCTGAAGAACACTCATTTCAATCGGACAATGCGGCCGGGTATCATCTGCGCAACTCAACGCGAGACGCGACAGGCGCCCGACATGATCGAAAAGGACGATGACGTGCAAGACAGCACCCGCGAGAGGCTGAACGAGGCCGCAAAGTCGAGCATCGTCCAGCTCGTCATGCCCGGCCTGATGGCGGTGGGCATGCTCTTTCTGGGGTACGCCGTCAACCGGCTGTCCGACCACTTCGACCGCATCGACGCTCACCTGGCGGCCTCCGACACGTCCACCACCGTTCTGCGGCGCGACATGGACGAAGTGAAGACGCTGACGGCCGTTCAGGGCGCCCAGCTCAAGGAAGTCCAGAACGAGGCCGATCACACGGCATGGATCGTGGGCTCCATGCAGCACGATACCGGCGGGCGCCGCTGATGCGCGACACCGAGCCGCCGCCTCCGCCCTGGCGACCGCTCGGGCCGGCTATCCCGCGAGCCACGCCTGCACCTCCGAAGCCGACGACGCCAGCCCGTGGAGAGTACGGGGTGACGACGGGGCCGGATGGGCGGCTGCAGACGACGAAGACGCCCCATAGCTCCTGACGCGAGTGGTGAAGGTCTTCGCGACCGTCCAGCCACGTGACAGGCGCCGGAGCGCGGTGGGATGGCTGATCCCCAGCTCCTCGCACCACGCCGCCAGGCATTGCGTTCGGCCCTTGAATTTCAAGTTCTGATTGTCCCAGCGGTTGCGCCCTTGTTCCTTCTTCGTTGCCCAGCGGCAGTTATCTGCGTGGTAGCCCTCACCGTTGCGGATGCGCTCGACGGTCAAGCCCGGCGGTCGCGGCCCCATGTCGTCAATGAAATTCGCGAAGGTGTGCCAGCGCACGCAGACCCGGATTCCTGCTCCACCGTACCGCGCGTATGATCCATTCCGAGGCTGGTAGCAGCGACTTAGCATTGCGCGCCAAGTGCTGTATTCGGACGGGTAGATCAGCCTCAGCGAGCCTGCATATGTCTTTGGCATGTGAACCAGGGTTTATAGAATCGGACACACAGGCTACCACGAGTGGCCGATTTCACCTATGAAATTGATCGACGACGCCGGCAAGCTCTGGCACAAGTTCTGGAGCGTTCGCCTCTCGGCCGTTGCCGTCCTGGCTTCCGCCGTCGATGCTGGATGGCAAGTCCACATGACGGGGCAGCCGCCGTATCTCGCGCTGGCGAGCGCTGCGATCTCGGCCGGCGCCGGCTTCTCGCGCCTGGTGGCACAGCCGAAAGCGCGAGCGGACTGCGATGGCTGAGCGGATCCAGACCGCCTCACGCGCTGGCGCCCTATCGGGCCTCGCGCTGGCGGCCATCGCGGCGTGCACGACCATCGTCCGGCCGTTCGAGGGGACGGTGACGCACACCTATCCCGATGTCGTCTATGGCTGGAAGCTGCCGACCGCCTGCCGTGGGCACACCGGCACGTTCAACGGCGTCCCGCTCGCCCCAGGCCAGGACTTCACCCTAGCCGAATGCGATGAAATGCAGGCGGCCGATCTCCGCAAGACCTATGACGCCGAAGCGGCGTGCATGGACGTTGGCAAGCTGAACGCGAATCAGCTCGGGGCGTTTCTGTCGCTGGGCTTCAACATCGGGACGGGCGCCGTCTGTCGGTCTTCAATCCCTCGCAAGGTGAGGGCGGGTCAGTTCGGCGCCGCCTGCGCTACCATTGCCGAGTTCGACAAGGCCAACGGCAAGGATTGCCACCTGGCATCGAGCAACTGCTACGGCATCATCCGGCGCCGTACTGCTGAAACCGCGCTCTGCGCTCAACACTGAAGGAATCCCTCATGGACTCGCTTTCCACGCCCCAAGTCATCGCCCTGTGCATCCTCGTCGGCGTGCTCGTCTGGGCGTTCGCCCACTACCACGCCAGCCAGAAAGTCTCGGCCATCGTCGCGACCGTGAAGGCCGAGGCCGCCACCGTCGAGAAACGCGTGGAGGACTATTCGGATTCGGAGATCGTCAAGCTGACCGGCGCGCTCGTGGCGCGCCTGGCCGACACGTCGGAACAGCTCCAGGCGAAGGCCGACGCGGACGCGACCATCGCGCGGAAGACCGCGCTCCTGGCGCGCATCCAGGCCGTATCCTCGGCCGCCAGCGTCAAGACGGCGTGACGTGCCCGCGCTCGGCATCACGCGCCTCGGCTGGGAGGTGATCGGCGTTCTGATCATTGTGGCCGCCGCGCTCATGTGGCTTGGCTTCCATGACGCGAAGATCGCCGATGACGCCCGCCAGGTCATCACCGCGAAGGTGGCGGCAGCCACTGCGGCCGCTGCAGCCTCCCAGGCCGCCCAGGACGCCACCATGCTCGCCGAACAGAAGGGGAATCTCCATGATGCCCAGCAACAAGTCCAAGCCACGGCCGCACAGGTGGCCGATCTGCGTTCTGCTATCGCTGGCGCTTACCGCCTGCGGGACGACTCAATTCGTCGCGCAGCCGCCGCGGGTCATCCCCAAGCTACCGCAAGCGGCGCGGCCGGAGGCGACACCGGAACCGGCATGGTGCAAGGGGGATTGCTTGGCGCAGCTCTCGACGCGCGTGCAGAAGCGGAATCAGACGCTGCTGACCTTGCTGCCTACGCCGCCGGCCTCCGCATCAGTGGCGGCCTCTGCAGCAGCGATTACGACGCCCTAAGCCATTGATCCTTACCGCACAAGAAAAATGCCCGCAATCGCGGTCCTCGTTCATTCTGGCGCCTATCTCGCATAGATACTGCACTCGCAAGCCCTGCACGCAGGGCAAGCGGCTACGGTCAGAGAGTCGTCAGGCCGGTGGCCTTTGCGATAGCGTCACGCAGCGCAGGCGGCATGCGCTTCCACGGACCGGGATCGCAGCTGGTGAAGCGGTGGACGGCCTCCTGAGCGATGCCACGCTGGCCCTGCACTGCCGTCTTTGGGTGTGTGTGTTGTCATCGCAATCCCTCAGTAGTCGGGCGATTCGCCCAGGTTGTCGCCCGTGCCGTGCAAGTCGCGGTGGTCGCCGCTCTCAGAGCGATAGTGCGGCCGGCTGACACGATGCGGTTTCGGGGTCGGGGCCGGCGCGGGAGGCGCAACGATGGCGCGACCGGCATCCGTCACGACCATGCCGTCCACAAACCCAGCGCGCCGCAGCGAAGTGAGCGTCATGTGATAGCCGCCATGCTGGCTCATCGTTGTGAAATGCTGAGTCGGATCGCGCCCCGCAATCAGCTCCTCCAAGACGCGCTTCTGTGCTTCGGATGCCATGTCATTCCTTCGTTGGTTGATCGCACTCGACAGCCCCGCACGCGAGGCTGATCGGCTGGGATCAATCCCGCGTCGAGATCATGAAACCACCTTCGTCCGTGCGGCTAAAGGTGTACGGGCGGCCGGCGTTGTATAGGGCTTGGGCGCAATCCAGGGCGCCCTCCTGGAATTCAAAGATCATGTCCATGGTGTTCTCTAGGTGGTTGGTTCGTTTCAGTGCCTTCAGTATCGGATATCCGAGACTGTCGGTCAAGCGAGACTTTGCTATCTCCTTTTAAACGGCGTGGTCATTGTCTTTTCAACACTCCAACCACGAGCCATTCGACTCTCTAGGCAACCAGGCACGCAACCCAACTCCTTCTCCCATTGCCGAAGCGCCTGGGAACGCCCCATCCATTCGATGGGTTTTCTGGCCTTGGTTTTGAACGGTGCGCGATTCAGAACCTGTTCCGAGGCGGTGGCCCATCGGCAATTGCCTGGCTCGTAGTTGCCCCTCCCGTCTGGGAATCTGTCGATGGACGTTCCGGCCGGGCGAGGCCCCATGTCAGCCAGGAAATTCGCGAAGCTGTCCCATCGCGTGCATACGCGAATGCCGGCATCGTGATAGGCGGCGCGAATCTTTCCCTTGGAAGTCGGCCCGCAGCGATGCCTCATCGCGATCCAGGAGTTATAGGCGCCCGCAACCTCGGGGCTCAGATGATTCATCGGCATCAAAATTCCAATTCTTCTTCGGGCTCATAGAAATCCACGGATGGGCGCGCGAGCGATCGCTGATAGTCCCGCTCCTTTCCGTTTCGGATGTTCTCCGATTGCGTACAGGGAATTAGGTGACTCGGTCGCCGGCATGATGGCTCATGACAAACGTGGTCGAGCTGCAGCCCGCTCGAACGAAATTCAATGTACGCTAAGTATAGATCATCCCGCTCCATCGGCCCCAGATGATCGAGGAGCCACGCCAGGATATGCGCGGAAAGCCGCTTCTGGCGGCCATCCAGCCCGCGAATCCGCAAGTCCAGGCGTCGATAGCCGTACCGGCATGCATAGCCGTCCTGGCCCATCCAGCAAGGCCCCAGCTTCTCGTCTCGGCCATACCATTGATCCGCCTCGATGGTTCCGGCCTTCAACGTCTCCGCAGTGATCGGCGCCGGCTTCATTCCGGATTGTTCCGATCCGATAGGGTGCCATTCCAAAATTCATCCACTGCAGCCCCTGAAGCAGCCTTCAGGGTGGCGATGCCGTGGTGTCGTTCGGCGAATCGGACGCCGGCCTCGAACCAATCGAACGGGTCTTCGGACTCGTAGCAAGGCCGGCTCAGCTCGTCGATCACCTCATCGGCGGTCAGCGGCTCCCTCGGCTCGACGGTCGCTGTAGGTGCAGCGGCGGCATCGATGTGCAGTCCTGGCGGCAGGAAGCCCAGCGCTGTCGTCAGACGCTGCGCAAGGTCTCGGGGGATGCCGTGGCTCGCCTCCTCTCCCTTCGCGGGCACTGGAGGGGTGGACTCATGGTCGTCGAACGCCAGAAAATCTCGGTACGTTTTCGACTCCTCGCCCGCACGCGGCGGGTAGAGTGGCGTCGAATACTGCGCAGCGACGATCTTGCCCGGTTCCCCTTGGTGGTTGCGGGCATTCTCCATTTGGGCAGCCGAGAGAACTCGCCCTTCACCGTCAGCCCAGGCCATCGGCTCCTCGCCCGCACGCGGTGCCACAGGAGCGGCGCGGACAACGGCATTGAACGCTTCGAGTGGTACGAGGGCGAATCCGCTGGGTGACTCACCGACGTTCGTCTCGTAGGCCATGTTCGCGATGGCGGCGGCGATGGCGCGCACGCCGGCCGCCACACCCTTGTGGTGGTTGCCGGGGCGCTCGCAAACAATGGCGGCGTCTTCCAGCGTTGCAGCATTGGGCGCCATCGGCTCTCCCACTGCCCGGGTTGCCACAGGAGTGCGAGACTGCTGATCGGCGACGAGCGCGGCCAATCCCTCTTCAACGCTGAGCTGCGATGCGAAGTCGTGTACGCCAACTGCCTGGGGTGCCGTGGAGGTGGGCGTCGAAAGCCACACGTCACGAATCACGAAACGATCTTTGAGGGTGGCTGGATCGGGCTCTGTTCCAGGGCCGTAGAACATCACGGGCTCTAGGCCGTCTTCGTCTTGTCGAAAAAGCACCTTTGCCACCGGCTCTCCCGGCACCGCATCGACAGGAGGCCGAGCAGCGAGAGAGTCGGCATTGGCGATGTCCCATTCGGTGATGCGATTCCGAACGTCGGCAATCTCGGCGATCACCTTGGCGCGGTTGTCGTAAGGTGGAACGCCAGGGCCAAAGCGTTGCAGCTTGGTCAACGCCTGGATCAGCTCGGCGCATTCCTCGATAAGGTTCGTGGCAGGGTCGCCGATGTGGGCGAAGTCGGGATGGGTCATAGCGAGCATTCGTCGCACGCCGCAGCGCGCTCCTGTTCTTGGTGAATCTTCACGACCTTGCGTGCATCGGCCCACCAGCGCTGGGGCGAGACTTGCTCGGTCGCGGGGACGCCAGCGGCTTTCATCGTGGCGAACTTCTCTTCCATGTCCTCCAGGAACACGGGGCCGCTTTCGTCGTGGTGGATGGCGTAGCCGATCGTCTCTTCAGCCCACTTGGCCTTGAGCCAAATGTCCGGCCTGGTGCAGTACACAATGTACCAGTGCTGCCAGCCAGCCTTGAGGCAGCCGACGCAGTTGCCGTGCTTGAACACTGCGTAGGTGTTGGGGCGGCGAATGCCGATGTCCTCGGTGGCGAAGATCGTGCGCTGGCCCCAGAGCGCGACAGGGAAGTCCGTGCGGTAGCCCTGCGCGGCCATGATGCTGCTGCGCCGCTGGATACGCTTCGTCTCATGGGGATCGAAGCCGTAGTAGAGGATGCACTCGCCCTGACTGGGCAACCACTTCATGAACGGCCCCGTCTTCAGCCGGTTTGTGCACAACTCCGTACCGTTACCCACCTTGAACGCACCGGCCTCGACGCAGACATCAAACTGGTCGAACTCCGCGTTGTGGTGGTTGACGTAGGTCACCGGCACGCCCAGGTAATCGGACACCTCCTGCTTGAAGCGCTTGATGTCCGCACCCTCGACGCTGAAATGGATGTCGTGGTTGACCAGGATGCAGTTCTCGGCCCCGAAACGACGCACGCCCTCGATGGCTGCGACGGCCGATGTGTGGCCGCCGCTGTAGCAGAAGATATGCTTCACGGCATCCACCCCTCGCCAGGGGTCTGCGCGGAGAGGGCGGCTTGCCAGACTTCCCAACTGTCACGCCAATGGGTGTCGGCGTATTCGCCTTCGAGGGGCGATCCGGGGCTGCACATACGTGGAGTCTCGCCGTAGCCTTTCCCAGACATCCACGTCTCGAAAGCCTCGCGCTCGCCCCGGCTCTGCTCCGCTCCCACAGCAGCCCTCGCCTGGGTTGCAGCCTCGCAGGCTTTCCAGCCCTCGACGTACTTCAGGCTCGCCTCGTGCGAATCGCGGCAAGACATCGGAATGTCCAGCCTCGCCTGGGTTGCGGCAGCGAGGCGGCCACGCGCTTGCCAGCCGCACCACGCGTTGTTCACGGCGCTGTTGCAGTAGTGCATGTTCTCGCCTCGGCCGAACGTGCTCAGGTCGCCGCAGTCCTTGCGGATGTACGCCTCAAATTGCTCCCGCTCGCTCGCCACGTCAGGGCTCGCAGCACTACGGGCGCGGTCTTGGATGATGGCGGCGCGGGCGTAGTCCTGCATTTCTTCGTCCGTGTAGTTGAGCGAATTGCCGCGAAAGTCGGTCGTTTGATCGCCGCATTGCGCGGATTCAGGCAGCTCAGGCAAGCTGATCGGCTCGCCCTGCGGGGTGGTGGTGTCAGACATGGTTGGCCTCCGTCATGTCGTTCTTGCGTTGAAGCAGCCAAAGGTCGCGCTCACTGCGAATCTCGGCCATGATTTCGCTGTAGGACTTCGGTTCGCCGCGCACGTTCTTGTTGAACGGGTTGAGCGTCTGCATGAACTTGCGCGTCTCTTGGCGCGACTTGCCATCAGCGTCCTTCCAGCGGAAAACGCCTTTGACCGAGACTTCTTGGAAAACGTAGCGTGTCATGTCGCTTCCTTGGTATTGATCGCAGCCCTCAGAGCTTCGATTGCTCGGACTGCGGGTTTTCGGGACTCACTGCCGCCGTGCTGATAGTGGTCGAGGACTTCGAGGGCGACCCCGGCCGCTGTCCTCAACGCATCCAGCTCGTCCAGCAGTGATCTATCAGCCAGCGCCTCATCGATCAATCGAAGTGCATCATGTCGCTCTTGATAGGTGGGGGATCGCGCCAGGAGATCGCGCGCGGCCGTCAATGCTTTGCGGGTTCTGTCGGTCATTTCGTGTCACTCGATGGTGTGAGCGAGTCGATCAAGTGTTGAACGCCTCGGCCCTGCAGTTTTGTATTTCGGACGATCCACAAGCCCGTGCCAGGCCAGAAATCGACAGTTCGGCCAAGCGCTCGAACGACAAGGTGTGCGCCAAAATTCTTCGTCTCGAACTTGAGGCCGGCGGCGAGCAGCATGGCGGCGTTGTCGATGCGATTGTTTGCGCGTTTCTGCTGGTGAGCTGCGCGCACGTCGCGCCAGAAGTCGCTCATATCGTCATCGTCGCCCTGGTCAGTCACTGAATCGTCTCCGGCGCCAGAGCTTCCTCGACAGCCTCGGGACTGATGCACAACTCACGAGCGACAGCCGCCACGGCGGCCTCGTGCGTCGGGTAGAGCGTCATGGCAGTGTCATAGGCGGCCTTCACGGCGTAGCGGGGATAAATCATGTCGTGTCCAGGTTGTGGGTCGGAAACCCGATACTATCGGGCTTCCGATGTTTGTGCAAGCGGGTGAATAGCGGATCCGGCCGTGAGTCCGACAATCATGGCCGTATCGCGGCGCGCCTTCTTCTGTTGCCAGTACCTGGCGTTCCGTTGCTTATCAGTCTCCAGCGGCGGGCGCTTTGCGTCACGAATGTCGCCCAGCATGTAAACGCGAGTCCGTGGCCCGAACTCAGGTTTCTCCCACTCGCTCACGTGGATCAGGCGCAGCTTCCGCATGTGCTTGACTAGGTTGTTTGCAGCCCCGTAGGTGAGGCCGCAAAGCTCGCAAACAGCCCGTACCGTCGCGCCCGATTCCAGGGCCTTCACCACCTGGCAGAACGTGAACAGCTCGGGCTTAAATTCGGGCTTGCGCGACTCGCGCACAAGGGGCCGCCCCGCCGCCGTCGTCGTCGGCCTGGGCGCGCTCGGGCCGCCTCCCATTTTCCAGCGCGCGGAGACGTGCTTTCCGGGCTCGCGGCGATGCCAGTCGTGGACGTGAGCGATTCCATGGATCGTCATCCGAACCATGATTCGGGCGGCCTCGAACTCGGTGACGCCGAGGTGACGGTGAATGTCCCAGGCCGAGGAGGGATAGACCCGGATCGCGGCCAGGATCTCCGCGTACCCCTGCATTCCGCGAGCGGCATAGCGCTCGGCCATCTTCAGCTCTCCAGGGCCGGCAGCGGCTCGGCCTGGTATTTCTTGAAGATCGCCAGGCTGATCGCCGCGCTGGTCAGAGATCCGGCCGTCTCGGGCGCGACGAACGTGGCGTACTGTTCCGGGCTGACCTCGGGGTAATGGTAGACCGGGGCCAGGAGGCCCGGCTTCGGCTTGAATTGAACGGCAAGCGTCCGGGTGATGGGGTCATAGCCCTGGGCGGCCACGCGCTCGGATTTGATGACCTGGAGAGCGATGGGAGGGCGGGGCGTCGTCTCGAACGCCTGGGCCTGAACGAAGGGGCGGGGCATGATGGCTCCTGAAGTTTAGAAGGGGTGTCCGTCGTCGCCATCGACGCGCGGGAGCATCGGGGCGGCCTCGACGGATGGGCGCGGCTCGCGCACACGAGGCGGGGCCGGCGGAACCTCGGGATCGGTAGTGAACGTCACCACCAGGCCAGCCGGATAGGTCTTCGTCGTGATCTTCGTGATTCGCGCGTCGTCGTCACCGAACAAGGCGGGCGCCTGGGCCTTCAGAAGTTCGCGAATCGCGTTCTCCGTCAGGGTGATTTCATTGTCACCGGGGAATTTCATGATGGACTCTCGGGAAACGGCGCCGGCCGGGCGCCACGGTTTAGAACGGGATGGGGCACGCCTGCTGGACGTGCTTGACGAGGGCGGCCTGGATCAGCTTGAAGTCCGATTCCGTCCAGAACTTCGCGGCCTTCTCGGTGCGGCGGAACGGGACGCCCAGCGTCTCCGTCACGAACTCGGCATCCAGTCGGAACCCGAACGCCTCGGCCATCTTGCCCAGGTTGATCCAGGCCCGCTCCTCCTGGGCCGTTGTTTCCGGCGTCAGGGTCTGTAGGGTGGCGGGCCTGCCGGCGCCAGGAAAGCCGGGAACGGCCAGCGGATCGCGCCTCGGAGACTCGAACGCTTCCAGGCTGGAGGAAACGATGGACTCGGCGACAGCGGACGCCACCGGGGCGCCGGCCTGGCCCAGCTCGCGAAGATCCTCCTCCGCGTGCTGGCGCTCGGCCTTCGACGCCTCGTCCTGGCGGCGGCGATCTTCGGCGGCCTGGATCTCGGCGGCCTGTTCACGTTCGGCGGCCTCGGCGCGCGCCTGGGCGGCGGCCTCCTCGTCGCGCTCGGCCTGGGCCGCGCGCTCCTGGCGCAGGATCTCGGCGGCCTGCTCACGCGCGGCGGCCTCGGCCTTTTCCTTCTCCTCGGCCGCGATCCTGGCGCGCGTGGCGTTCTCCTCGGCGGCCTTCGCCTCGCGATGATCGTGAATCCGCGTTCGGATGATCAGCGCCACCGTCTCGGCGTCCTTCTGGATCAGCGAGGCCGCGTCATTGAACAGAAACGCAAAGTCGGGTTCCGCCTCGATCAGGGCGCGACGGGCCTTCATCGCGCCCGCCGTCGTCGTCGCAATGATCTTGACGCGGGCCAGTTCCGTATTCACGGCCGATTGCATGGAGTCGAAAGAGCTTTTCCTGGCCGTCTGTCCGGCGAAGTCGGCGGGTATCGTGGGCAGGCTGTAGGGGGCCAGGCTGGCATTCAGCTCGGCGACGTGAGAATGGAACTCGGCCACGGCATCGCCGACAATCTCGGACTTGCGTTCGGCCTTGCGCTTGTCCACCAGCTTTTTCAGCTCCAGGCGACAGGTACGGGCCTCGGCCTGTACGTCATCCAGCGCCTTCAGCGCGTCGGCGATGCTGGTCGTTTGGGACAGGGTGTACTCGCGCGCCGTGTCGCAGTTGCTCTCCACCGTCTCGCACCACTTCAGCATATTCGCGGCGGTCGCGAAGTCCTGATCCGACGAAAGCTCGCGGTTCACGCTTCGAATAGCCTTCAGAGCCGTCTCCTTCCACGGCCCCAGGTTCGTTTCCGTCACGCGGCCCTCGACCACGACGAACAACGCCGGAAGGCTCTCCATGGTCTTCCCCACGGCCTTCGGCGCGGCCGGTGCCTTCGGGACGTAGTTCGCGAGATCGATGCGGAATTGCGCCCAGCCGGCGGCGATCTCCTCGCGCAATGCGAGATCCGGGAAGCACCAGGCGTGCCTTGCGTCCAGGAGCTGATCACCGTTCCACTTCGACGCAGTGAACAGCGTTTCCTGTGCGTCAGTGACCATAAATTGGTGTTCGATCTGGACACGGTGGTACTTCGGAAGATCCGCGCCCGCATTGAACTCGGACGGCATCACGGCCAGAAGCTCGGCGTTCAGTCGCTTGTGTTCCCAGGACTTCCGGCCGTCGAAGGACAGGCCGTCGAGCGAGGCGGAAAGCGTGCCGTAACTCATGGTGACGGGAAACAGGCTTTCGCCCATGATCTCCTCGGCCAGCTCGCGCGCCAGGGCCTCAAATGCGTGGCCTGGATCCAGGACGATCTCCTGGACGTACTGGCTGAAGTCGCGGCCCATGCCCAGGTAATACTCGGCCAGAAGCTCGTCGCGAGTCTTGTGCGGGCTGCAACCCAGCATCGCGGCGGCATCGCTCGCGTTTTCATGCTGGTATCGGTGGGCGTACCACTCGGGCGATTTCTGGACGATGTTGTGTGTGATGCGTTCCATGGTGTTCTGTCAGGTTGAAAACTACAGTATCGCCTGTCCGAGACTATCGGACAAGCGATATCTTTACTTCGCCTTGCGAAGGGCCTCGATCTTCGCTTTCTGAACCGGGTTAAGCGTTCCCTTCGTTCCGACCATCGCGAGCACCTGGGCTGCAGTCTTCGTGCCCGCCTCCACGGCGGCCTTCCAGCTCGGAAAGTCCGCCTCGAAACGGTCTTTCGGATAGGGGGCCAGCTCGCCATTCCTGGAGGCCGGGGGCGGCGGCGGGGTCGCGTCCTGGCGCTCGCGAACGTCGGCCGGGTGGCCGTCGAATGGGGGATCGCCTTCGGGATCGGGCGGGACGTCCGGGCCGTGAAGGTCGCCCTTGTGCCACATTTCGAGGCCGGCGCCGAACCGCATGGCCGCATTGCGGATTGCGTCTCCGATCACTTCTTTCTCGCGCGAGCCAGCGTCCGCCATGGCCTTTTTGTCGGCGTTTCCGTAGCCCAGGCGCGTCACCCCGCACACGGTCAGCCTGATCCACATTCCGCCGATGGGATCGAACTTCGGTTCGCCCTGATCCGTCCAGGCCACGGGCTCCCAATTCCAGGAGGGATCAGCGTCCAGGAGGCGATCCGTCGCGGCGGCGTGGCCCACATAGTCCAGGTGAACGGCATTCTTGTGATGCCAGCCCTTGCAGATCGGGCAATTGAACCCGAGGTTCCGGTTCTGCTCGCGCTCCTCGCGCTGCTTCTTCGACTCCTTCGGGAGCTTGCCGATCTGGTTAGGTGCGAACGGCTCGCGCATCTTCAGGAGGCCGGCGGGCGTGGTTGTCTTGTCGCTCATGTCGTGTCCAGGTTATGAAGTCAAGAGTGTCGCAGATCCGAGACTATCGGACAAGCGATATTCAGTGTCCGCAGAACCAGACCAGGAGCCGGCGCCAGAAGCCCGATGGAATGCTGATCGGATCGGCCGGCCAGCGCTGGCAAGTCGAGCGGGGAGCCCTGCCAGTCCAGGCGCTGGATTGCCACCTGTAATTTCGTGCGTTGTTCATGTGCGTCTTTCAGGAGTAGGACTTGCCCAGGGCCTTCAGCACCTGGAACAAAAGCCAGCCCAGGAGAAGGCCGGTCGAAGCAAAGGAGACAACGAACGCGATGATCCCCGGGGCATGGCTCGCATGGTGAGCCACCGGGCCGAACGTGCGGTTCGCGTCGGGAGGGATAGCGTTCGCCACTTCGGACTCGGAGGAGTCCACCACGTAGAGGACATGCCCGTTCGCGTCATAGGCGACTGACGTGACGCCGAACCTATCCACCAGCTCGGCCAGCGTCGTCTCCCCCTCGCGGGATTCGCTCCAGCCGTGCTCCAGTCGGCCGGCGGGCCGGGGCTGTCCTGCGTCAATCACAAACGGACTTGTCATTTCGGGCTCCAATTGTTTAGAAGGGGTCGGCGACGTAGGTGAGCATTTCGCACCAGTCGAGCGCATCGTGGGGGCCTTCTACCTCACCTTCCCAATCGGTGCAAAGGCTGGCGGCGGCGCAGCGGCCGGCATGGGTGGCGGCGGCGCGCATCGCCTGAATGTCGTTCGGGCCGAGGACTTCGCCTCGGGCGGCGCGGTCGGTGATGCCCAGGAGTTTGTCCAGGGCCTCGCGGATCGCGGCGTGGTCGGTGGTTCGAATGGTTTGCATGTTCATGGCCTGTAGAGTGGCGCCGGTATGGCCCCACGCGCTAGGGTGCCCCTAGCGCCTGGAGCCGGCCTTGCGGCCGGTCAAAATCAGGCGGAGAAATTCTTTTTCGCGCGAGCCTCGGAGTCCTTCAGGTACTTGTCGATTTCCGCCTGGCGCTGGGCTTCCGTGGTGCAGTAATGCCAGTCCTGGCCGGGGCCGTAGCACTCACCCGCGCGGGTTGCGCGACCCAGCCAAACGTAATAGGTGCCGTCCGGATGGTACGTGCGGACGTGGCCGTGGCAGCTCGAAGCCTTCCAGACTTTGGAGCCGGGCTGGAGTCCGCCAACGATCACGAACACGGCGCGAGCGATCTGGCATCCAACGGCCTTCTTCGCCTTCGTCTTGTCGTGCAGGCCGAAATCGTAGCGCTCGACGCCTTCATTGATCTGGGTGGACTCGGTGACTTCGATTTGCGTGGTGGTCATGTTCTGCTCCGGTGGGTTGTTTGCTTCAGTGAACGTAGTATCGGATATCCGAGACTATCGGGCAAGCGATATTTGCGACTGTTACACCTTCAGTCGATCAGCAGGAGAGATAGCCCTGACCGAAGACGCCGGGCGACAGGCGAAGGGACTCGGCGATGGCGCGGCGGAGGTTCGCGAGGAGCGGGTGGCCGACCTCGAACATGGTTCCGAAACAGGTGGATCGGCGAACGCACAGCTCGCCATCGGCATCGATCCTGATTTGCTGCTTGCCGAAGACGTTGGCGCCCATGATCGCGCGCTGGGTGGCCGCGTCGAGGCGAATCCATTGCCCCTCCAGGCCAGCCAGGGCGATGCACTCAAACAGGGCCAGGGAGTCCGGCGTGGTGGGCAGAGTCCATGCGGGGATGGCGTTGAACTTGACGGGGTTGGCGTTCATGGTGTCGTCCTAGGTGGTTCGCTTCAGTGACTCTAGTATCGGATATCCGATACTGTCGGTCAAGCGATTTATGAAAGGAAATTCGCTTGACCGATACTGTCGGAGCGCCGATACTCGGAGCATGACCAAAGACGAAGCCCTATCCCACTACTTGACCACGCGAGCCCTCGCGCGGGCGCTGGACATGCGGGAGAACACGGTGAGCGAGTGGAAAGTGATTCCGCACGTTCACCAGCTCCGGCTCGAATCGATCACGGGCGGAACGCTCCGCGCGGATGATGAAGCCTGGCACCCCGCGAGCCCACGCTACTCCGTGGAGTGCTACTCGACCACCGGCCGCCGCAAACCCTACATGGCGGCGGCCAAACCATGAAAGGAGGGACTGAAATGCGTTTCTTGACTGAAGACCAGATCCGCGACATTGCGACGGAAATGATGGCCGGGGAGATCGCCGACCAGGCGAGCGCATTGCAGTCCGTCGCCCACTCCGCCGGCCTCGTGCTGGAAGTCCACAACGTGGCCGACGTGTTCGGCGTCGTCGTGGTTCGTCCGCGCGACCCGCACGCGATGGCGAAGCGCCTGGCGGTTCCGGCATGAGCGCCGAGCGCCCGAGCCTGGAGGCACAGGCCGCCCGCTGGCACGAGCTGAACACCTCGGGCCATGCCCACTACCTTCGTCGCCAGGTGGATAACCTGGTTTCGACGGCTCGACAGCTCGGGCTCCGAATCGAAGTCACTCAAGCGAGTCACGCCTGCAGCATGGGCGCGACTCACGAGATCGTCACCGTCACGCCCTCGCGTGAAGGCTATCAATCCACCACCTGAAAGAACCACATGGGACGCTCGTCCAAAGAAGTCTACGGGGCTGACGGCTCCACGAACCTCCTGAGCTTCGCGCCGGAGAAGCTGAAGATCATCACCGACAAGTCGCATCCGCTCTACGACGAGCGCCACGCGCTTCCCGTCGATGACGCGACCGTTCGGAACATGATGGCCTTCGGCGTGCTGGAGCCCATCATTGTCACGCTCGACACCGAATCCGGCGAGGTTCTGGTGGTCGATGGCCGCCAGCGCGTGAAGAACGCGGCCGAGGCGAACCGCCGCCTCCATGCCGAGGGTCGCCCCACGCTCCTCGTTCCCGCGACGACGCGCAAGGGCGACAACGCGGCCACGCTGTTCGGCGTCATGGTGGCGACGAACGAGCTTCGCCAGTCCGACCCGCCGCTGATCCGCGCCGCCAAGATGCAGCGCCTGAAGAACCTGGGCCAGGACGACGACGCCGTGGCCCTGGCGTTCGGCGTGAACAAGCTGACGGTGAAGAACACCCTGGCCCTGCTGGACTGCGGAAAGACCGTCCAGAAGGCCGTGGAGGCGGGCTATATCGGCATCACGGACTCGCTCTACCTGTCGCGCCTCACGCCGAGCCAGCAGACCGCCAAGGTGGAGGAGATCATCCGCGCGACCGCGGGCAAGACCGGCCACGCCAAGGCGAAGGCGAAGCGCGAGGTGGTCAAGGGCAAGAGCGAAGCCCCGAAGATGAAGACGCGCGCTCAAGTTCTCGCGCGCTACGCCGACTTCCGAAAAGAGCAGTGGGATCAAGCCTTCGGCGATGGATTCGGCGCAGCTCTGGAGTGGGTGCTGGGCGGCGCCCCGGCCGAGCCCGAGAAGGATACGAAGACTCGCGATCTCGTGGACGAGCTGGCCCAGGCGCCCGCCGGCTGATCAGTTTCCTCCCTCCCGGCCTCGGCCGGTTTGCCCGCACTCGCCCCAAGCGTCTGCGGGCTCTTTTCGTGTGCGCTACCGCACCTTATGTGGGGTAACGCACGGAAATTCGATCTAGAAAAAATTGCGATATAGCAGGTGACGTTCCCGAATTGTCGTGCGAAACTAGGTGCGCGCGGCAAGGGGGGCACCCCTGACCGGGGTTCATCGCCCGGTCACGCCGTCGCACCCAAACGATGACCTGCCGATGGAGGTGCCCACTGTGGCGACAAAGCGCAAAGCGCTCAGCAAGAAAACCCGCTTCGACGTGTTCAAGCGGGACAAGTTCACTTGCCAATATTGCGGAGCTGTTCCGCCTACTGTCCTGCTCCACGTCGATCATGTTCATCCGGTAGTCGAGGGCGGCGAGAACGACCAGGACAACCTCGTGACGGCCTGCGAGCCATGCAACCTTGGGAAGGGTGGCCGGCTGCTTTCCAGCGTCCCGCAAAGCCTTTCCAGCAAGGCTCGCGAGACGGTGGAACGAGAGGCGCAGCTTCTTGGCTATCAGGCCATCCTGAATGCGAAGCGAGAGAGGATCGAGGACGAGACATGGCGCGTCATCCAAACCCTATGGCCGGGAAAAGACAACGTGTCTTCGGCCGATTTCAAGTCCGTGAGGGTGTTCGTCGAACGCCTGGGACTCTATCCCGTCATGGAAGCGGCCGATATCGCGCGTGCGTCCCGCGCACCGTCATACAGGCTGTTCCGGTACTTCTGTGGCGTGTGCTGGAGCAAGATTCGAGAGGCGAACGAGTAATGGCCCGCATCAGGACGATCAAGCCGGAGTTTCCGCAGTCCGAAAGCATGGGTCGCGTGAGTCGCGATGCACGCTTGTGTTTTATTCAATTGTGGACGCTCGCCGACGATGAGGGGAGGCTTCGAGGAAATTCGCGAATGCTCGCGAGCCTTCTTTTCCCATACGACGACGACGCTCCGGCGCTGATCGACGGATGGCTTTCTGAACTGGAGGCGCAGGCATCGATTCGGCGCTATCAGATCGAGGGAACGAGCTATGTTCAAGTCACCGAATGGACGAAACATCAGAAGATCGACAAGCCTTCTCCCTCGAAGATCCCCCCGATTCCGGTTGATTTCGAGCCTGTGGTCAAGCCTCCATTCGATGAGGCCTCGATAATCCTCGCGAAGGCTCGCGAAGCGTCGTCGGAGGATCAAGGATCTGGATCAAGGATCAAGGATCTGGATCAAGGAAAGGATCAGGGATCGAAGAAGGCCACGCCTGCGCCGTGGCTCACCGTCGATGACTTGATCGCTTCCGGCCTCACGTCGGAAACGGCCCAGGGCTTCATCGATCACCGTCGAGCGAAGAAGGCGAAGCTCACGGCGCTTGCGTGGAAGGGCTTCGTCGCGGAGGTCGAGAAGGCGACGGGCTGGACGCTGGAAGCCGCCGCGCTCAAGGCCATTGCACGCAACTGGATTTCCGTCGAGGCCGCCTGGCTCCTGGGCTCGGGCAGCACCAGCAGCGGCGCCGGCCACATGAATCGCCAGAAGGCCGTCGAGGACAGCAATCGCGCAGTCGGCCGCGCCTGGGCATCGAAGGGGGCCGATCATGCAGGCCAGTGAAAAAGCCGAGTTCGCCGAACTCATGACCCAGGCCCTGGCCTTCTGGCGAAAGGATGTCACCGACTTCACGCTGTCGGTGTGGTGGACGGCCTGCCAGCCCTTCAGCCTCGAACAGGTGAACAAGGCGCTGCAGGCCCACGCGATGCACCCGGAGCGGAGCAGCTTCGCGCCGATGCCTGGCGACTTCGTGCGCGAGCTACAGGGCACGCACACGGATCGGGCACTCCTGGCCTGGGGTCGCGTCACGCGCGCCATGTCGGAGGTCGGGGCGTATGCGACGGTGGATTTCGGGGATCCCGTCATCCACGCCACCGTTCGCGAGCTTGGCGGCTGGGCGGCGATCTGCCGCGCACCGAACGACGAACAGCAGTTCCTCCAGAAACGGTTCTGCGACTTCTTCCGCACCTACACAACTCGCGGCGTGGCCGAGGCGCCGCTGGCGCTTCAGGGCGATCACGACACCGTAAACGCCTCTGTCTCGCTGGAGTCGCCCGACCAGGTGCGCCGCCTGGCTGAGCCCGCGCCCGTCCGCCGGATCCAGTGACCATGCCGCGCCGCACGAAAGCCGACCGCGAGCGCGCCGAGCGCTGCCGTCATCCCGGGTGTGAGGCGCGATGGATCACGACATTCAGCCCCATCGGCCCAACGTGCTTCAAGCATAAGCCGCAGCCCAACCCGCATCAGACCCAGCAAGTACCCACCGCGCCCGCGGCGAAGCCGTGGAGCGAACCCGACAAGGATTCCGATGCCGAAGAAATTTGACCCCAGCAATCAAGCGCGCCGAGACACCGTCGCCGAGATCATCGCCGCGCTCATGTGGGAACCGAAGACCGTTGACCAAATCGTGGAAATAACGGGCTGCGCGGTGTCTTCCGCTCGTGGCTGGATCAATGCCTTCCATGATTCCGGCTTGGTGCGGATTTCTGCTCGATTGCCACGCGAGAAGTTCGAGGGGGCGCAACAGTATGGCCGTCGTCGGATTCTCTGGGCTTGGCAGGCGAAGCCATTCGATCAGGAGGACGCTGCATCATGAAGAATGGTTCACCAACGAAGGTAGTTTTGCTGAACGGCCAAGTGACGGATACATGGTCGAACGAATGGCGTGATGAGTGCGTGGCTAGGAAACCGCTCGTGGACAAGGTCTTGAGCATGCTCGGCAAACACAACCGAACGGCCCGAGACGCCTACTACCAGTGGATTGGTGCCATGTACGGCCCCGAGCAGGAAAAGCGCGTGCGCGAGGCTGTCTCGCGCGTGTGGAAGCTGGAAGGCGACCGCATCAAGGAAACCACGAAATGACACCGCAGGAATTCGTTGAAACGCTCGATCCGCCCGAGACCCTGCGCCACGTGGCAATCGTCGCGAGCATGCCACTCTATGCCGTGTCTCAGTGGATGGCGGCCGTTCGTCACCATGCGGGGATCAAGTTCGACAGCTACGCTTTTCGCATCAACCCGATGCGCCTACATGGCTTCATTGATGGCGTGGCAGAGCCGCGTCTGGCGATCACATATCACGATCCGATGGAAGGACAGCGACCGGATAATGTTCCATCGGCGTCAGCCATCATCATCACGGAGATCCAGCTTTGATCGAAGAGACGCCTGTCGAGCGCAAGCGCCGAATCGAACGTGCGCGATATCACGCCAACAAAGAGGCGCGCAAAGCCCAAGTAGCTGCCTACAGGGCCGCGAACCCTGATAAATGCAAGGCCCTGCGTGAAAAGTGGCGTCACGAGAATCCTGAAAAGTGGGATGCGTTCCACAAGCAATATCGCGATGAGAATCAGGAGAAGCATCGGATCTATTGCCGCGAATGGCGTCAGAAAAATAGAGAGCGCGCGGACGCGAAGATCGCCGAATGGCATGCGGCACATCCGGAGTGGAAGCGGATAAAGGTTCAGAATCGGCGCGCGCGAAAGATGGCGAGCGGCGGACGACTCTCCCGTGGTCTTGTCCCAAAGCTACTGGAGGCGCAGGGATGGCGCTGCATTGGCTGCGCATGCGATTTGCGGAAGAGTGGCTACCATCTAGATCACCAAATGCCCCTGGCTCGCGGAGGCGCGCACGCCGACGAGAATATGCAAATGCTATGCCCCCATTGCAACTGCACCAAGGGCGCGCGAGATCCCGTTGAGTGGGAGCGGGAAATGGGCCTGAGGCCATGAAGAGATTCATTCTTGCGAATGCCCAAGTACGAAAGCGTGCTGCCGGTTATGTGTTCCGTGACGCGCTCGACGGACAGGTGGTCGAGATAAAAGACCCGACGCGCAACAGCGAGCAGAATGCGAAGTTTCATGCTTGCTGCAGCGATATCGCCAAGAGCGGATTGACCTGGATGGGAAAGAGGCGGACGGTGCTCCAGTGGAAGATCCTTCTGGTTTCAGGCCACGCCGTCGCGACGAAAGAGGAACATGACCTGGTGCCTGGGCTTGAAGGGGAGTTCGTCAACCTGCGTGAAAGCACGGCTCTCATGAGCGTAAAACGAAGTTCCAGCCTGATCGAATACACCGTATGCTTCATGGCGCAAAACGGCGTCGAATCTAGCGGGGGGGGGTGACGAATGACGTGGAAACGCCCTCCTGCGCGGCCGGCAAAGCAGATTGACGGCGACATAGCACCTCGCCCCACGGCGCGCTCCATCGGCCTGGCCGCGGCGCTCGCCGTCGTGATGCCGGCCGCGGCGCCCGCGCGTATTCCGAAGTCGCCGCACTCGGTCGACGCGATGGGCCGCAAGATCCGCGAAAGCGCGCGCGGCGAGGACTGTGACATCCGAATCCCAGGTGGCTGCAATTTCGACAACGCCACCACCGTCTGGTCGCACTTCCCCGGCCTGGCCGGAGGTCGAGGGATGGGCCTCAAGAGCTTTGATCCGTGCGGCGTCTATGCGTGCTCATCGTGCCATGACATCGTGGATGATCGCGCGCCAGCGCCGGACGGAATGACGCGACAGGACGTAATGCTGTGCTGGCATGAAGGGCACCTCCGTTCGCTGATCAAGCTGCATCATAAGGGCCTGATTTAGGCCACAATCCACCCTTCACAGGAGATCCAATCCATGAAGTACGTTTTCAACATCCGCGCGGCCACAAAGGACGAAGCGAAGGCCGCCATCGCGGCGGAGTTCGATGAGATCACGTCCACGTCAGCGCCGGCCGACTGGAGCGTGCCCCAGGCCGCGGCGGATGCGCTGATCGACGCGCTGGAGGATGTCGCGAGCCTGGAGATCGTCGCCACCGTTTCGGGCGAAGTCATGTTCATCGGAGACGCCACACACCACGTCACGTTCGCCTTCTCGGCGATGCTGTCCGACTGATCGTCAGATATCGCTTGACCGAGACTGTCGGAACACCGATACTAGATTCAACGGACGAAAGAGGTCGGCGCTTTGCACCCTGCGAAGGTGGGCGCCGGAAGTCGCAGGTTCCTCATAGTCCAGCATGAGCATTGACGATCAGGCGGATTCGATTTCCGCTCGCTTGCCGAGATTTGGAGAAGGACGAGGTTCGATCCCTCGACTGGTCGAAAGACCTTCGGTAGTTCCCTGACGGGCAGGGCGGCATGGCGGCCCGGAAAGACGGGCATTTAACAACTGAGAGAGCGAAATGAATGGTGGTCGCTGGTGCAGACTGACGATTGCATCGGCGCATAGCTGGCAACACGATCCGCCCGAACCCAGGGCGCCAGCGGTGGAGGCGAAAGCCTGTGAGGCGAAGTGATCGAGGAACAACGAGCGGTATGTGACTGTCAATCCTCGCTCGGGACGCCCTTGAAGATCCGGCTTTGGCCGGGCCTTCAAGTCTGGAACTCTAGACGGTCACTCCCATGCAAACGTCGGCGGCGCCAGCCGACATAGCGGGTAGCACCGAGACGAAGGCGAACGCGCGTTCTCCGTGGATGGCGGCGCGCACCGGCTGGGCTCCAGACTTGAAGGAAATTCCCCCACCCCTCCAACAGGAGAAACCATGTCCCAAGTCCGTATCATCATCGCCGCCGCTCTGTCGGCCATCGCTTCCGGCGCCGCCTCGGCCGGTTTCGTCGTCACCCTCACCGACGCCAGCGGCGCCACCCAATCCCAGGATCTGCCCGTGGAAACCTTTCCCTCCCCCGCCGCCGATGGCACGTTCACCGTGGAAGCGGATTTCGGTGGTGTCGGGAGCGGCGCCTTCTCGGGCACCGTGCAATCCATCGATCCGAACCGCCAGCCGCTGGGCTCGGCCGTGTCCTTCAGCGGCACGGCCTCGAACCTGCAGCCCGTCCCGGTGAGCGTGACGGTCGCGTTCTCCTGATCCATCGGCCGGCGCTGACCGGCCACGCATGAGCTAGACTGTTCCCTGCCGGGCCTTTGGGCTGGTGCAACCCCGAGAAGTCCCTGGGCTTTGCAGGGTGTGGGAGGGGGAAAGCTCCTGCATGTTTCATGCGTGTACGCGGATCGCACGGCAAAGCACGATCCGCAACAGGCAGGCCGCCAGCCGTGCGCAAGACGGGCACGGTAAGGGCGAGAGCTACGGCTGGCGGGGACACCCCGTCCGCCGCCTCATGGTGGCCGCTCCTTCCTTCAACCCGACCAGACCACGCCATGACCGATCAACCCTCTCCCCAGGGCGACAGCCTGCCGTCTCCTCCGATGGCTCCCGACTGGCAGCAAATCGCGCTCCTGCTTCTGTGGAAGCTCCTTCCCGCCGGGCAGCGCTCCGTGACGATCCGCCGCGAGGACTTCGCCGACGTCATGGATTCCTACCACGGCCAGCCCGTGATCACGTTCCGCCCCGGGCCGGAGGCCACCGAGATCGGCCTGGCGACCGTCGAGGAGGCGCAAGCCCAGGCCGCCGCCCATGACGCCAGCCTTCCCCAGCCGAACGCCCCCGCCTCGGACGCGCTGCAATGACCCGCGCCACCATGGGCGGCCCGGCGATCCTCCCGCCGGGACAGATCGCCGATCCGAACAACCCGCGCCACAAGAACGTCCACGCCTCCCAGGCGCCCGGCCAGGAGTCGCGCTCGCGCATCGTGACGCGCCGCACCCCCACGAACTTCGGCGTCGTGTGCTTGATCGATCTCCTGCAGCGTGAGAGCGCCGCCAGGATGTTCTCCCCGCCTCCCGCCTACGATGACGACGAGGCCGAGGAGGCGCGCCGCGAGGAGGCCCAGGCCATCGCGGACACGCGCCGCCACCAGCACCCGCTCGGGGGCTGACCATGGCCGAGCGAATCCGAATCGGAGGCCGTCAGCATGGAAAGAGCTGGGCCGCCGCGACCCGCCTGGGCCTGTCCATGGACGAGTATCGCGAAATGATGCGCAAGCAACACGAAGGACTCGCTCGGGCTCGTGAGCTGACGCCCATTCCGCCGCCCCGGGACTTCTTCCGCATGTTGTGGGACGAGGCCAGCCGTCCGCACGTCGGACAGTCCGATTTCATGCGCGAATACCTGTGCGAGTTCACCCTGGAGCCCGAGCGCCCCGAGCTGTGCGGCCCGCCGTTCCCGACCTATGAGCAGTGGGAACGGAGCCAGCGCGAGACGGCGGAGATCGAGCGCCGTGGGGGTGGCTGGCGCTTCAACTGGTCGGGGATCTGACCCATGGCGAACAATCGCAAGGCCGGCCAGCCCGGTAGGTTCCACAAGGGCGACGACGCCCTGGCGATCCAGATATTCGCCCGCTGCACCAGGGCGCAAAAGGCGGCCTACCTCGCGGCCGGTGGCGCCGGCTGGCTCCGCGCCCAGCTCGACGCCGAGATTGTTAGACAACGGTTAGCGCCGACGCCAACGGCTCATAACCCGTTCCCGCCCGCCAGGTTCACCGTCACCGATGCGAAGACCGGCGAGCCCGTCCCGCATACCGTCACCGTTCGGGAGTTCTGATCATGCAAGCCTTGTCCGAGTTCGTCCGCCTGGCCGTCGCCTATCCTTTCGGCCTGACTGCCGCTGTCCTGATCACCATCCTGGCCGGCCTGTTCATCCTGGAGGCTCTGCGATTCGGATGGGGCGGCGCCGCCGATCTGGCTGGGGCATTCCGGGATAGCCCCTTCGCAACGCTCGCGCTCGCCTTCGTGGCCGGCGCTATCGTGTTCCTGGTGCTGTCCCTCCTGGCCGGCGCCGCTGGCTGGTTCCTGGCTGTCGCCTGTCACCCATGAACCTCCGCCAGCAAAAGCGCCGGGCCTGCGCCGGCATGGCCGCCCGATGCCTCCGGCGCGGCCACATGCGTCCCAGGTGGCGCCCTGTGCTCCTCTGGCAGTTGACCCGCGCCATCCCGACCAGGCGCGGCCGGGGCGCCTGGATCTGCATGGACTGCGCCGGACACGCTCCCCGCTGATCGTGCTTCCCTGCCCCCGCCCCGACTTCTCGACGGAGCTGACCCGCCGCCACAAGTGGGCGACGGGTGGCTGGCCGCCCATGGCCCGGCAGTGCCTCAACTGCCTCCAGACCCGCGCCGAGGTTCAGAGGCAGGAGGACGCCCGCTCCATGCGCCCCTGCCCCGTGGAGCGCCTGCAAGCCGGCTGGGCGGGCCGCCAGGGCTTCACCACCACCTCCCACGCCTGGGAAGGCAAGGGCGCCCAGGGACGGTGCATCCACTGCCACCAGACCCGAGACGAGGCCAGCCGGCCCGAGGAAAGTGCCAAAACGGCACAGGAGCCGTGGAGGGCCATCGTCGGCGGCCCCTGGGCCTGCGTGACGCGCCGCCTGTCCAGTAGCCCATAGAATCGAACCATGGGACGTCCGCGCAAGCTCACAGAAGAACACCTCCAGCGACTCATGGAGCGCCACATTGCGGGCGAGTCGATCCGCAAGCTGGCGGCCGAGATCCCGATGGCGGAGAGCAGCCTGCGCGCTTTGATTTCCGCGCAATCCGCGCAGATAAAAACCGTTGCAAATCAAATGGTTAACGCGGAAAGGGCGTTTCAGAAACTGCCCCTTTCCGCGCAGATCACGACGAAAACCATCGCCGCGCGCCTGATGCGGATGATGGACAACATGGCGTCCGGCGCGGAGCTGGCGTCCGGCTCCTACATGCGCCTGATGATGGCGCACAACGCCATGGCGGCGAAGGTGGACGAGGCCGAGCCGATGACGGCCAAAGGCTCGGCCGAGGCCCTGGTGGCGATGGCGGCCATCGGCAAGATCGCGAACCAGGCGGCCGAGATCCCCATTCGATTCGTCGCGGCCATGAAGGACGGGATAGCGGGCGAGGAGGACGAGGAGGGCGGAACCGTGATCCGAGTGGTCGGCGGCCTGCCGGACTGATGTTCGCCTTCAAGCGCTCGAACGCCCTCGCCACGGAGATCCACCTTCCGATCTGGCACCCAGGCCAGGTGCGGGTATGGAACGACCGGGGGCGCTTCAACGTCGTCCGGTGCGGCCGGCGCTGGGGCAAATCGAAAATGCTGATCACCCTGGCCGCCGATACGGCCATGAAGGGGAAGGTGTCCGGCATCTTCACGCCCGAGGCGAAGCAGTGGCGCGAGCCGTATGACGAGCTGAAGGAGCGCCTGGAGGCCATCACCAGGCAGTCCGACGCGAACAAGGGCCGGATTCGCCTGACCACGCGCGGCCCGGACAAGACCGGCGGCAAGATCGATTGCTGGCACACGGACGACAACTCCCTGGCGGGTCGCGGCCCTTCGTACCACCGGATCCTCGGGGATGAAACGGCGTTCGCGAAGACCGGGCAAATGGTCAGCGTGTGGAACAAGAATCTCCGACCGACGCTCCTGACCACGCGCGGGGAAGCCTGGTTCTTCTCGACGCCCTACGGCGACGATCCTGATAATTTCTTCTGGCAGATTTGCAACGATCCGGCGCTGGGCTTCACGCACCATCACGCCCCGTCGTCGGACAGCCCCTACTGTCCGCCCGACGAGCTGGAGCTGATCCGCCTGGGGACTCACCCGCTGGTCTTCAAGCAGGAATACCTCGCCGAGTTCGTATCCTGGAAGGATGCCGCGTTCTTCAAGCTGGACTATTTCCTGGGCGCCGATGGCCTGCCTGTGGGGATGCCGACGAAGTGTGATCTGGTCTTCGCGGTCATGGACTGCGCCGTGAAGTCGGGCACCGACAACGATGGGACGGGCGTCCTGTATTGCGCCTATACGGCTGTCGGCCGCGAGCATAAGCTGGTATGGCTGGACTACGAGCTGCACTCCATCAACGCGGCGAACCTGGAGTACCTGGCCCCCAAGGTTCTCGCCAGGTGCGAGGAGCTGGCGCGCGAGTGTGGCGCCCGCCAGGGCTCGGCCGGCGTCCAGGTCGAGGACGCGGCCGGCGGCGCCGTTCTCCTGCAGAAGGCCACGGCCGAGGGCTGGCCCATGTACGCGATCCCGTCCGACCTCATGGCGAAGGGGAAGGACGAGCGCGCCATGATCGCGGGAGGCCCGGCCTACAAGGGCGATTGCAAGATCAGCGAGCCCTGTTTTAACAAGGTGATCGAGTGGAAGGGGCGGAGCGCGAACCACCTCGTCCACCAGCTCACGAGCTTCCGCATTGCCGACAAAGACGCCTACAAGCGCGCCGACGATTTGCTGGACTGCGCTACATACTCCATCGCTCTATCCCTGGCCGACGCCCGCGCGCTCGGATAGCATCACGGCCGAGCACTCTGAGAGAATCCACCCATGAGCACCATCGAAGTATCCGGTTCCACCGTCCCCTCGGGCCTCCAGGAAATCCTCTGCGCCGAGCAGATCGTTCCCGGCTCCCCGGTGAGCTACGGCCTGTGCAAACAGCTATGGGCGCTGCATCCGTTGGCCGGGAAGATCGTGGAGAAACCGATTTCCCTGGCCCTCGGGAAAAAGCGGATCATCAATGTCCCGTGCGCAATCGAGGATCGCCTGGTGAAGGCGTTCGAGAAGGAATGGAAGGCAATCCGGGCCACGCGCTACATCCGCGACCTCGCGCACATTTCGCGGGTCTATGGCGTGGGCGCGCTGGTCTACGGCGCCCCGGGCAAGCGCACCGATGAACCGATCCCGCCGAACGAGCTGTACCTGATCCCGGATCTGTACATCAACATCCTCGACCCGCTGAACACCTCGGGCTCCATGGTGACGAACCAGGATCCGAACGCGCCGGACTACCAGAAGCAGTACATGAGCATTACTGCCAACGGCCAGCCCTACCACAAGTCCCGGACGATCACGCTGTTCAACGGCACGCCCATTTATCTCGACTATCAGGGCTCCAGCTTCAGCTTCTCGGGCCGCTCCGTGTTCCTGCGCGCGCTGTTCCCGCTGAAGTCCTTCATCCAGACCATGATCGTCAATGACATGGTGTCGCTGAAAGCCGGCCTCCTGATCGCGAAGATGAAGCAGGGCGGATCCGTGCTGAATCGGATGATGGAGAAGGCCAGCGCCTGGAAGCGCAACCTCCTCCAGGAGGGCAGGACGAACAACGTCCTCACCATCGACACCGAGGAATCAATCGAGACGATTGACCTGACCAACGTGGACGGCCCCATGACGGCTTCGCGCGACAACATCATTTCCGACTGCGCGGCGGCCACCGATACCCCGGCGATCCTCCTGAAAGATGAGAGCTTCGCGAAGGGCCTGGCGAGCGGGGATCAGGACATGCTCGCGGTGGTTCAGCACATCGACAACATTCGCGAGGAGCTGGAGCCGGCGCACGAGTTTTTCGACCGCCTCGTGATGCATCGTGCGTGGAACCCCGAGTTCTATGCGGCCCTCCAGAAGGAGATCCCCGAGCTGGCCGGCAAGTCCTATGACGCCTGGTTTTACGAGGTGCGCGACCTGTTCACCTACAAGTGGCCGAACCTGATCCAGGAGCCCGAGTCGGAGACGGTCAAGCGCAACGCCGAGAAGCTGAAGGCGATGGTGGAAGTCCTGAAGGCGCTTCTGGCCGAGCTGGATCCGCCGAACCGCGCCCGCCTGGTGGACTGGTTCGTCCAGGCGTGCAACGACATGCCCGAATTCTTCACGACGACGATGGAGTTCGATCCGGGCACGCTGGCGACCTACGAGAAGCCCCAGCCCACGGGGCCGGGCGCGCCTGGCGAGGGTGACGGCGGCGAGTCCGAGGGCTCGGGCGATGGCGAATAAAACCACGTTCTTCTCGGAGGTGACGGAGGCCGTCAACCACTTCCGACAGTACGGTTTCAGCTCGCAAACGGAGCTGGATGACTGGATCGCCAGAATCCGCCGCTCTGCCCTCCTGCAGCTCAAGACGCCGGCCGAAACCGAGGCGCTACTGGCGAAGGCGCTGGTGTCTCGATACGACGCGCTCGTGACGCGAAACGGCGTGCTCCGCAACATGCCCGAGGTGGGCCGCGTGCGCCTGGACAAGGTGAAGCCAAAGCTCCGGGCGGAGCTGGATCGCCGCATCATGGCGAGCGCGAACCTGATCAAGCTGAACCGCGAAGCTGCCATCGACACCACGTTGCGGCGCTTCCAGGGCTGGGCCACGTCGATCCATCCCGGCGGATCCCGCGCCGTGGACGTCGTGGACACGAAGGACGATATCCGCAAGGCCCTCGGCTCCATGGACTTCATCGAGCGCCGGGTGGTGATCGACCAGACCCACAAGCTCGCGGCGACGATCAATGACATTGTGGCCGTGGACAATGGCGCGCTCGCGGTCGAGTGGCACTCACCCTGGAGGCGCCCCGGCTATGACTTCCGCAAGGATCACAAGGAACGCGATTTGAAGGTGTACGCGATCCGGGGCAATTGGGCGCTCGAACAACGCAAGATGAAAGCCGGGCCGGCGGGGTATTACGACGAGATCACGCACGTCGGCGAGGAGGTGTTTTGTTCGTGTACGGCGCGCTTCATCTTCGCCCTGCGAAAGCTCCCGCCCGACATGCTCACGAAGGCCGGAATGTATGCGCTCCCGTCGCGTTGACGCATAATCGCGCCCATGCCCGCAGTCTCCGCCGCTCAAGAACGACTCATGCAAGCCGCCGCCCATACTCCGGGCGGATACGGTGGTGTCTCCCAGGCCGTGGGGAAGGAGTTCGTGGGCGACACCAGCTCCGAACCCGGCGAGGCGCCCATTTCTCCGCACGCAGGCCCGGCGGGTCGCGCGGCCGGAATCCTGTTCCTGACGCCCGAGGGTGAAACGCTCCTGCTTCGCCGGGGCGATGGCGGCGACTTCCCGCGCACGTTCGGACTGCCGGGCGGCCACGTCGAGGAGGGTGAAACCGATGAAGAAGCAGCCCGCCGCGAAGCCCTGGAAGAAACCGGCTTCAAGTACGAAGGCCCCATCACGCGCCTTTGCAGCGATGGTCAGTTCGTTACTTTCATCGCACGTGACGTGGAAAAGTTCGCTGTCACGCTCTGCGACGAGTCCACCGGCTTCGCCTGGTGCAGGCCCGACCAGGCGCCCGAGCCGCTGCACCCCGGCCTGACCGTGGCCTTCAGCGTGGCCGCCGCGCATACGGAGCTGGACGTGTGCCGACTGATCCGCGACGGCGCGCTGCCCTCGCCTCAGGTCTTCGGAAACTCCATGTACTTCGCGCTCCGAGTGACAGGCACGGGCCAGGCGTACCGGACGAAGCTGGACGAGTTCGTCCACCGTGACGAATCGATTTGCCTGAACCCGGAATTCCTGGAGCGCTGCAACGGCCTCCCGGTGGTGTGGATGCACCCCGAGAAGAATGTTCTGGATACGGTCAGCTATGCCGAATCGAATATCGGGACGGTCGTCCTCCCCTATATCCAGGGCGGCGACGTGTGGGCTATCGCTCGCGTCCTCGATATGGTGGCCGCGTCCGAAATGGCGAAACCCGGAGCGGAATGGAGCACTTCCCCCGGAGTAGTATTTGACGAACGCAGTGGGAATGTTAAAGTCCCGCTCGACGATGGGACTTCGATTCTGATCGAAGGAACGCCCTTCCTGATCGACCACCTGGCAATCTGCGAGCGTGGCGTTTGGGATAAGGACGGCCCGATTGAAGGTGTACAAATTGATCAACCAATCGAGGTGCAAATGACCGAAGAAGAACGGGCGAAGCTCGCCGCCGAACAGAAGGCGAAGGCCGACGCGGAAGCGCAGGCCCGCGCCGACGCCCAGCCTTCCCTCGCCGATATCATGAACGCGGTGAAGGGCATGGCCTCGCGTCTCGATTCGGTCGAAAAGAACATGCCGGCGCCGACGCTCAACAGCGCCGCCGACGCCCGCAAGGATGCCGAAGAAGCGAAGGCGAAGGCCGACGCCGAGGCGAAGGCGAAATGCGATGCCGAGGAAAAGGCGAAGGCCGACGCCGCCGAAATGGAAGCGAAGGCGAAGGCCGACGCGGAAATGGAGGAGAAGGAGTCCGAGGCCGCCGCCGACGAGCAGGCCAAAGCGGATTCGGTCTACCAGCTCCACGGCAAGCAGGCCCCCCGCAAGATGGCCGGCGAGAACCTGCTGGGCTATCGCCGCCGCCTCCTGCGCGGCCTGCAGCCCCATTCGGCCGCCTGGAAGGGTGCGGATCTCGGCGCCATCGGCGACTCGACCGCCCTGGGCATCGCCGCCGCCGCGATCTACGCCGACGCCGCCGCCGCCTCGCGCGCCCCCATCACGGACAGCAACGCCCCGCGTATGCCCCGCCCGATGACGCGCCGCAGCCCGAGCGGCCACAACGTCACGGAGTTCTCCGGCCCGGTCGGTGGCTGGATGGACGACTTCCGCTATCCCGTGCGCGGCCTCCTCCACATCAACAAGGGTGACAAGCAATGAGCGCCACCAGCATCGCCTTCAACCCCTACGCGACCACGAACGCGGCGGGCCTGTTCCTGACCCAGGCCGCCGGCCTGGTTCAGGGCACCTACATGGACGATCCGGCCACGCGCTACCAGCTCGCGGGTGGTGTCCTGGCGTCCTCGGAAACGCTGCCCATGTTCGGCGGCATCGGCATTTTCGAGAACATCGCGACCGCCGGTTTCGACCCGCGTGGCAACCAGGTCGGCCGCGCCGCCGACTTCGCGCACCTCACGGGCTTCTCGGTGTTCAACCAGAACGGCGCCGCCCTCAACTCGCCGCAGTCCCCCGTCCCGCAGGTGCTCTCCGGCGGCCAGGTCAATTTCTTCCGCTTCGGTTCGGGCGCGGAGATCGTCCTGGCAATCGATCCGGCCCTGGTGTCGGACGATGGCGGCCTGATCACGCAGCAAGTCTCCTGGGACTTCACGAACCAGAAGATCGTCGCGTTCTCGGTGAACGCCCTGCCGATCAAGCTCCTCTCCATCCAGACCTCGCAGGTCATGACCGTCGCCTTCGACGGCGTGAACGCCGCGACCTGGACGCGCACGGGCAACGCCGCCGCCCGCGTGATCATCTGACCCGCGCCGCACACACTCAAAAGGAGTTCACAAAATGAACGTGTTCCCGTCCTACGTCCAGGCGCATCCGAATTTCATGATGCCGGAAATCGTCCTGCAGTATCAGCAGGCGTCCGGCTTCACGGAATCGCTGGCCGGCGGCGAAGTCCAGCCCCGCCTCGGCGAGGGTGATCTGGCTGTCTACGCGAAGACCCTGCAGCTCCGCACGCAAGTCGCGGGCGGCCAGGTCGCGTACAACAAGCTGCCGAGCGTGTCCCTGGTCGCGGGCCAGGTGTCCACCCCGACCTATCTCTGGCGCATCCGTGCCGAGTACGACCACCACGACACGCAACAGGCGAGCGTGTGGGGCGTGGCCCTGTCGGAAGCCCAGCGCATGGGGATGCGTCAAGGCATCTTCCAGCAGGTTCGCACGACGGCCCTGTTCGGCTCGGGCGCCTCGGGCGAGGGCCTGCTGAACACGGCCGGCGCGACCGCCGTGAACCTGCCGGCCGACTCCGGCGGCAACACCACCATTTCGACCTACGACAATGGTCAAATGGCGCTGTTCCTCCTGGGCCAGATCGGCACGCTGAAGACGCGCGTCAACCTGGTCGGCAAGGGTTGCCGCATCAACATCCTGGCGCCCCAGCGCGTGATCCAGTCCTGGGATTACCAGGGCGTCGTCCAGCTCACGCAATACCAGCGCGCGGGCGCGGGCGTGGCGACCACGGCCGAAATGGTGGCCGAGGTGGCGAAGCGCCAGGGCGACATGGTGACGTTCACGTGTGATGACACGCTGATCGGCGCCGGCTCGGGCGGCGGCGATGCCATCATCATCAACATGCCCGAGGTGCAGAAGCCGGCCAGCCAGAACCGGATCGACACCAACGTGTTCGCGAACCTGACCCCGGGTCAGACCGCCGCCGCGCTGCAGCTCTGCGACATGGTGGCTCCGCGCGAGATCACGACTCCGCTTCCCGGCGGCGCGACCGACGTCGTTTCCGAGCTGCGCGCGACCTCGGGCTGGGGCCTGCGCCCGGAAACGATCACCATCGTCTCGGCGCAATACTGATCCAGTTGTCTCCGTCCGCCTCGCGACACCGGGGCGGGTTTCGACGCCCCGGGGCTACCACCACCGGGGCGTTTTTTCGTGTGTCTGGTGATAGGATCGAGCCTTCATCAACCCGACAGGACTGCCCCATGGCTGACACCCTCTACATCGCGAACGCAACGACCCGGAATCTGGATTTCCACTACCGGATTCCCGAGGTGGAACGCCTGTTCAATCAGGAGATCCCGGCCGGCCAGCAATGGCAGCTCCCGGAGAGCCATCGCGGCCCCGAGGCCATCGCCGCCGTGATCGGCGAGCTGGAGCGCTTCGGCGCCATCCCGCGCGCCCAGGTGGGCCGGAACAAGAAGTTCTCCGGCATCATCTTCGACCACAAGCCCGTCAGCATCGACTCGATTCGCCAGGGATTCGCCGACGTGGAACAGGCCGCCATCGACAAGGCGCTGGAGGAGCGGACGAAATCCGTGATCGCGGCGGACGATGGTGTCGCCAAGCTTGCGCAGGAGGCCGGCACGGGTGTCGGCTCCGTGGAGCTGGAGGTGATCCAGGAAATGAAGCCCGGCGACGACATGAGCGAGCAACAGCGCAACCTGATCCAGGTGGCGCGCGAGGGCCGCCCGGTGTCGAAGCGCTCCCAGGAAAAGGCCGCTCGCGCCGAACGCGGGGGCTGATCGACATGGACACCACTCCGACGCTCGCCGGGTTCGTCACGTTCTGCCGCACCGTCGCGGGCATCAATTCGACTGTGATGCCCGACAATGATCCGGGCTTTGATCGTGCGTTCACGCTGGCGCAGGAGTGGATTCCGTGCGAGCTGGCGCAGATCAGCGCCATCTTCTTCACGGACTGCACCTACTCGTGGGGGGTGTCCATCATCCTCCAGCAACAGCTCGACCAGACCGGGCAAACCTTCTTCGCGGACATGCGCGCGGCCTACGGGGTGAACAACCTTGTCCCGGGCGTGATCACGTCGGATGCGGACGAATCGACTTCGACCACGCTGACCACCGGCAAGTCACTTTCGAACCTGAGCCTCACGGATCTCCAGCGGATCAAGGATCCGTTTGGCCGCCAGGCTATCGCGTACCTGATGGACATGGGAACCCTGTGGGGGCTTTCGTGAGCGTTCTACACCTCGGCGTTCTGGATCTGCCGCACCCCGGCGGCGGGAAGGCGGAGCTGACGACGGGCGGCCTGGCCGAGATCCTGGAGGCGAAATACGGCCTGTATTCGGTGTTCCTCGACGCGAACCTGGAGAAGATCGCCGAGGACATTTCGGAGAGCCTGGGGGACGCAATCGACAACATCCTGGCCGGCGGCCCGGTGCCTGAAAATCCCTTCGCCGATGCGGAGCAACAGGTGGCCGCCGACTTCGTGACGTTCCTGGATACCTCCGAGATCGAGAAGATCGGCGTCCGGGGCACTCCGACCGAGGCCGCGCTGATGGGCGTGAACCACCGGCTCAAGATCAACAAAGGCGCGCGCCGCCCGTCGTTCATCGACACCGGCACGCTTCGCGCCGCGACCACGGCCTGGGTCGAGAAGGTGGGCGACTGATGGCGACCCTTCTGGAAGGCTCCACGGGCCAGAATGCCGGCATGGGCGCGAGCCTCCAGGCCGGAGTCGCGCAGCTCTCCGCCGATCAGCAATTCACGTTCACGCTGTACTCGCGCACGGTGCTCCCGGCTGACGGATTCGTCTTCTACGTCCTCGCCTCGGCCGCGAACCCGCCGCCGGTCGATCCGACGCCCGTGGAGCTGGCCGCGTACTCCTTCACGGAGAACGGGAGCCTCCACGTCTCCCAGCGCGTGGATCAGCGCGAGGCGGACACGACTTCGCTTCAGGATGTTGTGTTCACGACGAAACGCAAGATCACCGAGTTCTCGGACATGGCCCCGGGCTCGGTCTTCGTCATGACGCTCCCGAACGGCTCGCTCATCGCGTTCAACGCCCAGCGGGGCCGATACGACCAGGCCGGGATCTGGCACTACTCCGGGCGCGCGCTGTACCCCTACGAGGCCACGCAGATCGTCAACAGCCCGAGCGACGTGGGGACGGAGCAGATCGTTTCGAATTCGCTTCCGATCTGGATGGCGATGGGGACGATGGATCTCCCGGTGTTCCCGTCGTTCCTCGTGGCGCAGAACTACCTCCCGCCCTACGTGGTGGCCGACATTCAGGGGACGTCCGGCATCGGTCAAACGCCGCTGGAAGGCCCCGACAGCTCGCAAAGCCAGCTCGCCATGGAAACCGTCCGCTTCACGTTCTACGGCCTGCGAAATGGCGCCGTGCTCGACTTCCAGCGCGAGGTACTGCAAAATTCGCTCGGCGGGGAATACGGCATCATGAACATGCCCGTCCCCGTGGACGGCAAGGCCACGCAATCCGAATTCGGGATCATTGCCCAACAAAAGACGATGGACGTGCAAGTGAACTACTACCAGGCGCGAGCCCGGGAGATCGCTCGCAAGCTCATTTTGTCCGCATTCATCACCATCACCGCAGAAGGATAGAACCATGCCCCAATCGCCGATCCAGACCACGAACGTCGTCGTCAGCAAACGCCAATTGAACATCACCGCCGCGACGGTGGTGAAGGCCGCGCCGGGCCGCCTGTTCAAGGCCGTCGTTATCGTCGCGGGCGCCGCCGGCACGATCAACGATTGCACCACCACGGGCGCCGCCGCCGCCGCGAACGAGCTGGCCGCGCTGCCCGCCGTCGTCGGCCCTATCGAGCTGAACGTGGCGTTTCAGAACGGCCTGACCATCACCCCGGGCGCCGGTCAGACGGTCGCGGTCTACTTCAACTGAGCCGGAGGGCTGCATGTCGAACAATATCGTCGTCGTGAACGTCTCGCAACAGGTGGCCTCCGCGCCGAGCCTGTTGCAGCGTACCGGCGCATTCGTCTCGCAAGGCGCGACGACGCTGACGGCTGGCACGACGGCGCTGATCACGTCGCTGTCCGACCTGACGGCCATCCTGAAGACGCCGCTGGCGATTTCGACCATCGCCTGGGCCTCGTCCGTCGTGACGGTCGGCCTGGCGGCGGCGCACGGCATCCCGGTCGGCGCGACCGTCCAGGGCCAGATCATCGGCGCGATCCCTTCGGCCTACTCGGGCACGTTCCCGGTGACGGCCACGGGCGCCAACACGTTCACCTATCCGCTGGCCTCGAACCCGGGCGCCGAGACGACGCTGGGCACGTTCCAACTGGAGGCCGTGGCCGAGATCCTGGCCGCCGGGGATACGTTCTTCGCGCAGGGCTCGACGCAATCGGTCTACGTGCTGGAGCTGGGCGCCGACACCACGGCGAACGGCGTGACGGCCCTGGGCACGTACCTCGCGAACCCGTCGATCAGGTTCTACAGCTACCTGATCCCGAAGGCGTGGGACACCGAGGCGTCCGCGCCCACGCTGTTCCGCCAGTACGACAACCCCACGGCCTCGGTGTACTTCTATGTCACCACGACGCCGGGCACGTACACCGCCTGGACGACGATCAAGACGAAATCGGCATTCCTCACCGTCGAAGCGCCGTCGATCCCGGCCACCGAGTTCTCGGCCGCCGCGATCTTCTACGCGACCCTGGTGAACGATCCCGGCCCGGTCAGCCTGGTCGCGCCCATGTCGTTCCGCTACGTGTACGGCGTGACGCCCTACGCGCCGTCCCCGTCGCTGTTCACCACGCTGAAGGCCGCCGGCCTCAACTGGATCGGCACGGGCGCGGAAGGCGGGATCTCGAACACGCTGATCGTGAACGGCCAGTTCGGCGACCTGAACCCGTGGAACTACTGGTATTCCGTGGACTGGTTCATCATCAATGAAGACCTCGCGCTGTCCGGGGCGGTCATCAACGGCTCGAACAACCCCACGAACCCGCTGTACTTCAACCAGGCCGGTATCAACCGCCTCCAGAAGGTCGCGCAGGCTGTCTATAACGACGGCGTGGCGTTCGGCCTGGCCCTGGCCGGCGGAACCGTCACGGCCATCCCGTTCGCGACCTACGTGGCCGAGGAGCCCGGGGATTACGCCATCGGCAAGTATGCCGGCCTGGCGCTGTCCATCACCCCGGCGCGTGGCTTCCAACAAATCGTCATCGGACTGACGGTTTCCAACATCGCGCAGTGAGGATCACGCAATGACCGTTCCAATTTCGCAAGGCACCCTCAACAGGCTCCGGGGCTCCGTCGTCTTCGCGACTCACCCGGAGCTGACGGTGACGGCGGCCTATCTGGCAAAGGAGGCGATCACCCTGAACTTCGAAGGCGATGCCGCGCAGAAGCTGCCGACGATGACGGGCGCCGTGGACTCGCCCGAGCCCTACGTGATGGCGACCATCGAGATCCACGTTCTCCGCTCGCAGGCGCTCTCCAGCGCCTTCAAAGCGCAGATCGAGGCCAATACCTCGGTGGGCTCCATCAACGTGATCACCGATTCGGACACGCTGGAGAACTACCAGATCGAGCAATGCGTTCTCATGGGCACGAGCGGCATGAACTTCGACGGCAACAGCCCGAACTTCACGATCCGACTGCGTGGCGTGTACTACGTCAATTCCCAGCTTTGGGCCTCGACCTGATCGGCCCGATCTGCGCGACAATGAAAGCCTCCGCCCTCGGGGGCTTTTCTCATTCTGGACGCCATGAAAATCACGAAAGACACCCGCCTGTCCTTCAGCATCGACTCCGACAAGTACGGGACGATCCTGGTTCACAGCCTGCCGATTGGTCGCGACACGTTCGAGCTGTACTTTGCCGAGCTGGCCGCCGTGTTCCATGCCTGCTACGCGAACGACGACGAGGCGCGCCACCTGGCGCTCGTCGGCCCGCGAATCGCATTCGCCGCCCTGAAGTCCGCCGCGCTCGCGCGTGGCACCTGGAAGACGCCTTCCGGCGTCGAGGCTGGCCTGATCAATGAGCTGGTGCGCCTCACGCAGATCGCCTATGTCCCCGAGGGCGGCCAGGGCTGGCAGACCCTGCCCATGGCGACGGCCACGAGCCGCGAGATCCTGGGCGAGGAGGACGTGGAGGAGGTGCTGAACAGCCTTGTTTTTTTTACGGCGGCCTGCAAGGCCGGGCCGCGCAAGCTCGTCTCGGCGATGATGCCGGTGATCGGGGAATCCATCGGCTGGGAGTTTTCCTTCTCGACGCTTACGGCGTTCATCGATTCCTTGGAGAGATCGACGCAGGACGAACCTTCGACGGCGATTCCATCATCGATCATTGCTTGAGCCAGCTATCCGGCCCGTGGTTTAAGGAATTGACCGACACGGGCGCGGTGGGGTTCGAGGACGCCCAGCAATATCGACAGCGCCACCTGATCCGGGCGCTGGCCCGCAAGCCCCTAGCCTGAGAGAATCGCGGCCATGGCAAACAAGAAATCAGTTGTCGAGATCGACATTCAGGATTCGAAGTGGAAAACCTTCGTCTCCGAGTTCGCGAAATTCAAGATCGACAACGGCAAGATTGCCGAGGATCTGGCCGCGTCCGCCGCCGCTCAAGCGAAGCTCAACGCTGAGAAGAAGAAGGGCGCCGAGGCGCAGAAGGCCACGGGCAAGGCCGGCAAGGCGGAGGCCCAGGCCGAGGCGAAGGAAGCGCAAAAAGCCTACGAGGCCGAGCGGAAGAAGCACGCCCTCCAGGCGAAGGCCGTCGAGGATCGGAAGAAGCAGCGCGCGGAGGACATGAAGGCCCTTCGCGACTCCGCCAAGTGGACGGCCGACGTCGCCCGCAATGTCGCGAGCGCTGCCCTTTCCGCTGCCAAGTGGGCCGCGTTCTCGGCCATCGCCTCGGGCTTCGGGCTGGGCGGCCTGGGCGCCTCCGCCTCGACCGTCCGCCGCACCTCTCAGGGCCTGGGGATCAAGGCTGGCGAGCTGCGGGCAGCGAACGTGAATTTCGGCAAGTACATCGATCCCGAGGCGGCGCTGGGCAACATCGCGGGCGCACAGTCCGACCTGTCGAAGCGCTGGATTTTCAACGCCCTCGGCGAGAACACGGCCGGCAAGGATGCCGCGCAGATCCTGCCCGAGATCCTGCCGAAGATCATCCAGGCATTCAAAGCCGGCGGAAGCACGACGCAGGGCGCCCAGGCGCGCGGCCTGGATCAGCTCGTGGGGATCGAAGACCTACGCCGCCTGTCGGTGCTCACCGAGGAGGAGCTGTCGAAGACCATCGACGCATACAAAAAGGATCGCGAGGCCCTGGAGGAGGGTGACTCGACGGGCCGCGCCTGGCAGGACTTCATGGTGGCCCTGCATCGCGCGGGCGATCAAATCGAGGTGTCCCTACTTCGCGGCCTGACCAAGCTGACGCCCTACCTGGAGGCGTTCGCCAACGGCATCGCGAAGGCCATCGATTCCTTCGTGTCCAGTGGCGGCCTCCAGGAGTGGATCGAGAAGGTCGGGACGGCCCTGCAGCGCCTCGGGAGCTATCTCGGGAGCAAAGAGTTCGCGACCGACGTGGAGTCCTTCATGTCGGCGATGCACACGATGGCGCAATTCCTCGGCAAGCTGTTTCCGAAGTCCCAGGTGGCCGCCGAAGTCGCGCAGGGCACCGTCTCCACCATGCCGGCGCCTGGCGCGCCTCCTGCGACGTTTTGGGACAAGCTGAGGGCCGCCGGGCATGTCTACGGCGCGGCCTGGGATCACATCACGGGGAACACGCCGCTCTCCGTGCGCAACCACAACCCCGGGAATCTGCGCGTCCCCGGCAGTACCTCGGCCTTCCAGACCTTCGCGAACGACGATCAGGGAATCCAGGCGCTCGCGCGCCAGCTCCAGCTCTACGAGAACCGCGACCACCTCACGACGATCCGAGGCATCCTGAACAAGTATTCGCCGGGCAATGAGAACGACACGGCGGCCCTGATCGCGAACGCCTCGAAACGAACCGGATTCGGCGCTGATCAGCAGCTCGATCCGAAGTCCATGGATCAGCTCGTGAAGCTGGTGGTGGCGATCACGAAGCAGGAGAACGGCTCCAGCAACTTCACAGAGGGCGGGGTTCGCGTCCTCATCGAAAACCAGACGGGGGGCAGCGCCCAAGCCACCGTCGCAGCCCTGGCGCATTGACACCATGTCCATGCAAGAATTCAAACGGGCCTATCAGCTCGCGCCGATCCTCATGGTCGGCGGCATCGCGGCGAACCTTCCGAACGGCCAGCAAACCGTCCTCACGCTGACCGAGGGGAGCGATTCGGTCATCTATCCCGATGACTCGCAGTATTTCGCCCACTTCAAGCCCCTCCCGGGCGGGACGCTCGTGGACTTCTCGGCGGCGGAGTATCCCTTTGCCTCCATGAACATGGCCGCGAACGCGATGCTTCAGAACGCGCTGAAGGTCAGCCTGTCCATGACATGCCCCGCGCGCACGGGCTCGAACAGCTACCCCTCCATCCTCGCGATCATCACGCGCATTCGCCAGCAGCTCACCGCGCACATTCTGGCCGGCGGGACGTTCACGGTCGCAACCCCGGGCAACATTTATGAGAATTGCCTTCTCCTGGCCCTGCGTGACGTCAGCAGCGCCGGAGACAAGAAAGTCCAGGGTGCTTTCCAATGGGATTTCGTTCAACCCCTGATCACCCAGCAGGCGGCCACGAAGTCCTTCAACGCGCTGTATAACAAGCTGGCAAACGGCCTTCCCACGGGCGACCCGCCGAAAAATAGCGGAGTGTCCACGGTGATCGGAAACGCGGCGACGAATCAGCCGGCCAGCCCCATAACGACGCCCACGGTGAACTAAATGGCCGATCAACAGATCATCCCGTTCAACCCGTCCCCGGCCGCAAACTTTCAGTTTCAGGCGACCCTCGACGGGAGTCCTTATAACGTCGTTTGCACGTTCAATGCATACGCTCAGAGGTATTACTTCAGCGTGTACGACTTGTCTGGAAACCTGATCGTTTCCAGGCCCGTCGTCGCGTCCCCGTCGTTCTTCAACACGAACCTTTTGGCGGGGTACTTCACGACGTCGATGATCTATCGCGATTCGAGCCAAGAGTTCGAGATTCCCGGCCTTCCCGCGATTCCGCTTCAGCGCCCGAGCAAGCCTCCGCCGGACGCCCCCTATCCGCTGGATCCGATCTCCATCCGGCCGGCCGTGGCGTTCTCGACGCGGCGCCTCCTGACCTCATACACGGGGCCGGCGCTCCGCGTGCGCCGAGACTCTGACGGCCACGAGAAGGACATTCTTTTCTTTGCTGGAGTGCTCGATACGAAGTCCATGCTGGACTTCGTGGGCTCCGGTGTCGGAACCGTCTCCATCTGGTATGACCAAAGCGGAAACGCGAACAACGCAACGCAGAGTCTCGTGAGCGCCCAGCCGGTGATCGCATCGGGCGGCGACGTGATAATTTCCGAGGGATTCCCGGCGCTGTACGTCCACCTTGGAAACCTCACGTTTAATAACCTGACGGCGGCGCAAAACGATTTCACCATTAGCTCGGTGTTCTCGACCACTCAGGCAAACGGCGTGAGCGATCCGAACCAGGGTTATGCAATGTGCGGATTCATCTATGGCGACATTGGTGGAAATTCATATGATCTCGGGTTCGGAAACCTCGGGAATAGGATGACTTTTTGGGGCGGGGGATCGGGTGGCGAAATTGGCGTTCAAGGCGTCAAGTCGATCATTGACGGGAAAAACCACGTTGCAATTGTTGCCCGAACCTCCTTCACCGGATCGGTGGCGATCTATGTGGACGGATCGCTGGACGGGTCGGGTATTGGCCCCATCGGTCAAAGGTATCAATCGACAACCCTTCAGGTGGGATCGGGTGGCATCAATTCGGCCCCCACTGACGGATCGAGCAGCCCCGCCGTATTCTTCACGCCGGAGAGCGTGATATATGCGTCGAGGCTGACCAGTTCGAACCTCGCGCTCCTGCATCAAGCGCAGGCAACTTACGGGGCGCCTGATGCGTGCATATTTCATAAGGATCAGCTCCCCGACTAGCGGGAATGTGCTTGCCCTTTACACCAGCTTCAACCCGGACGGATCCACCAATGGATCGGCCCTGAAAGTCGAGTTCGATATTCCCGTGTACGCCTACGGGGATCCGGCCGGGAATGCATACGTGAAAATCTCTGGCGTGAACTTCGCGGACATTCGCTCGGCGAATAATCTGAACGATGCGGATATCGTGATCTATGGGGGCATGGCGAAGGGCCTTCCGCTCGCGAATCCGCTCCAGGCTGGCGTCCTCCTGAAGGGCTCGGTGTTCCAATGCTTTGGCAACTGGCAAGGCGTGAATTCTTCGCTGGAGCTGATGGTGACGGCAAAGGCCGGAACGGTCGCGAAGCCGGTGAACCTGGCGTACACCTGGCGCAAGGGAACCACGCTTCAGGATGCAGTCACGCAGGCCCTGAAAATCGCATACCCGGGCACTGTGGTGACGGGATCGTTCTCCTCGTCGCTGGTCTACACCGAAGATCAGCCCTTCGCTTACCAGACGCTCGCTCAGTTCTCGCGATGGGTCGCGGACACCAGCCACGCCATCAACCCCGATCCGAAATACAGGGGTGCTCAGATCGTTCAGACACCGGGCGGGTTCAATCTCTACGATGGCACCGACACCACGCAGAAATCGAAGGAGATCAGCTTTCTCGACCTCATCGGACAGCCCACATGGCTCGACGCCGGGACGATGCAGTTCAAGAACGTTTTGCGGGCCGATCTCAACGTGGGCGACTTCATCACAATGCCCCAGGGCGTGAACGTGATCAACACGGTCAACAGCTTCGCAAGGTTCCGCGACACCACGTCCTTCCAGGGGAAATTCCAGATCCGCAACATCCGACACCTCGGGGACAGCCGGCAACCATCGGCCGACTCGTGGTGTACGGTGGTGGACACCTACACGGCGTGACGACATGAGCAGCATTGCGCAGAAGAAACAGCTATCCCTGAACCTGCCGCGCGTGCTTCGCGGAGCCGTCGCTGACGGAAAGCAGATCGAGGGCCAGGCGTGGCCCTGCCACGTCGTAGCCGTGGATGGCGCCATCGTCACCATCGCCTTCGACGTCGGTGGCGATTTCACGCTGCCCCAGGTAACGTGCCCAATCGCCGAATCGCGCTATGTGCGACTCCCCATCCAGATCGGGGACACGGGCTATGTGACGGCGGCGAGCGCGCGCCTGGGTGGCGTCACGGATCTCGGCGCGGGCGTGGCCCCGATGGTTCTCCCCTCGAATCTCGGCGGCCTGGTGTTCATTCCGCTCGGGCGCAAGTCCTGGAACACCATCGACGCGAATGCCGTGGTGATCCAGGCCCCGAACGGTTCGAAGATCCTGACCGATGACGGCGCGTCCGAGATCATCGTGGACACGGGCCAGGTGAAGATCACGCAGGGAGGAATCACGGTCGAAATCACCGGGGGCGTCGTCACCGTCACGGCCGATCATGTCGTGGTCAATGCTGGGGATTCGACATTCAATGGAGACGTGATCGTGAACGGGAATCTCACCGTGTCCGAGAACGTCACGGTCGGCGGATCCGTTGTAGTGGCGGGAGGCGTCACGGCGGCCACGCTCACCATCGCCGGCCTCGCCGCCGTGGGATCGCTCACCATCGGAGGCCACCCCTACGCGAGCCACAACCACCTCCCGGGGACGTACCATATCGGAAGCAGCAACGTCGCGGGCAATTCGGGGAACGTGGTATGAGGACTTACGGGCGAGACAAGAATGGAACCTGGTTCCGAATCACGGAAACGAGTCACGTGTGGCTCGCAACCCTGGTGCAGACCCTTCGCCTCGGCCAGGGCGAAAGCCCGTTCTTCGGGAACTACGGGATCCCCGCGCAGCAATCGGTGATCACGCAGATCGCACCGGACGCCGCCGTCGCGCGCACGCAGGCGCAGTACGCGCCATATTTTGCAATGCTGACCGTGACGAAAGACAATGCCGCACGCCAGCCGACTTATGCCGTGGAATGCGTCTTTCAAGACGGAACCCTGGTCAATGACAAGGTGTACACCTAATGCCGCTCATCACCTCCTCCGGGGCCACCTCGGCGACCCTCGAAAACCTGAACGCCGAGCTTCTGGCTTTCGCGATTGGCCTGGCGCCCGGCTTGACGGCCGATCTCCCGGGATCGCTCGTGGAGGATATGTCCAGCACCGCGACCGGCGCGCTGGCCGTGCAAGACCAGGCCGCCGTCGATCTGATCAATTCGATCTCCCCGCTCACGGCCAATGAGTTCATCCTTCGCCAGCTCGGCGAGGTGTATGGGGTGCGCCCGGGGGTTGGCTCGAACACCAGCGTTTTCGTCACCTTCAGCGGATCGCCTGGGTTCGTCGTGAACATCGGGTTCATCGTCGGCGACGGAACGCATCAATACATCGTGCAAGACCCGGCCATCATTTCCGGCCCCGGCCCCATCGGTTCGAGCGCGCCGACGTTCTGCCTGGCCGTTGACTCGGGGACGTGGGCTGTCCCGCCGAACACCGTGACGGTGCCGATCACGAGTGTCCCCGCCGGCTTCACGCTGGCGTGTACGAATGCCTCTACCGGCGTGCCTGGCGGCGATCCTCAGACCCTGGCGGAGTATCAGGCCCAGGTGATCCAAGCCGGCCAGGCTGTCTCCACGGGCGTCTCGACGCTGGTGAAGACTGCGCTCCAGAACGTCTCCGGCGTTCAGGCGCGCCTAATCGCTTTCAGGCAGACCGGCGGAGGCTGGCAAGTCATCGTCGGCGGAGGCGATCCCTACCAAGTGGCGAACGCGATTTTTCAATCGATGTTCAACATCCTCGACCTCGTGGGCGCGGCAACCGTGGGCGCCACGGAAACCATCGCCATCAACGATTTTCCGGACACCTACGAAGTGGTCTATGTCGTTCCGGCCCAGGCCACGGTCGGCGTCGTGTGCCACTGGCAGACCGTCTCCACGGCGAACTTCGTTTCTCCGGCCATCGTCTCCGCGCTCGCCCAGCCTGCAATCGTCGCGTACATCAACAGCATCGCTGTGGGCCAGCCGATCAGCCTCCTCCAGCTTCAAGACGTCTTCATCAACGCGGTAAAGGACTCGATCCCTGAAGGGGCGATCTCGGTTCTTTCCTTCGTCGTCACGATCAATTCCACCATCGTGACTCCGCCGACTGGTGGCGTCCTGATCTCGGGCGATCCTGAAGCGTTCTTCTTCACTTCTTCGGCGGACGTGTCCATCGTCCAGGGCTAAATCGTGAACATCACCACGACAATCCCGAGCTACGTTTATCGTCAATATTCCGATGACGCCAACGTCTCGGCATTCTTCGCGGCCTATAACCATTTCAGCCAGGCGAACCTCGACGCGATCAACGGCTACCAGCTCCCGATCTATCTCCAGCAGACCGGAAACCTTCTCGAATGGGCCGCGTCGAGTATCTATGGCGTATTCAGGCCCAGCCTGTCCTCCGGTGGCCCGCGCAGTATCGGCCCGCTCAACACGTTCGAAATGAACGCGGAGGAGTTCAACGGGTTCGCCTTCGTCAACAGCTCCACGAACTTCATTGCCGACGATCTGACCTATCAGCGGATCATCCAGTGGAACACCTTCAAGGGTGACGGATTCCAGTTCACGATCCGATGGCTGAAGCGCCGCGTGGAGCGATTCCTTCGCGGGGCGATCTTTCCCGATCA
>Ga0210408_10000548_pt1 | contig 46945 bp, 38 predicted proteins | sample IncBWH4MmetaG_FD_155471 | JGI IMG/M metagenome (GOLD analysis project Ga0210408, IMG submission 155471) | Forest soil microbial communities from Barre Woods Harvard Forest LTER site, Petersham, Massachusetts, United States - Inc-BW-H-4-M | ecosystem: Environmental > Terrestrial > Soil >...
GTCAGGCGTTTCGCACCGTTCCATATTTTCAGGCATCGGACATTCTCGAAGTGAAACAATTTTCCATTCCTGTGGGTGAGCCGGGAACTTAATCGGCTTGATGATTTGATTGATCGGCTGCGGAGCAATTGCGGGGCATCCTGTCGAGGTGAGGTTTTCTGTCGTGTTCATTTTTTGCCTTTCGTTTTGAAGGAGCGGGACTGCTCTCTTCACCTCCACTCCCCGAGAGAGCAGCCCCGCTCCGCACGAAAGGCACCCGCCTGCGCCCGCGCCGCCGGGCGGCGGAGCATCAGCAACTGAGTGACGGCAGGCGCAAACTCTCCAAAACTCTTTCTCGCCTGCCGGCACGATGTTGCGCGGAGCAACCAGAGGCGCGGGTGCGGGCGGGATGAACACGACGGAAACCTCATCGGCGGATGGTCGCTGCCTCTGATGAAATGTTTGTCCTCACGTGCGCGTTGATGTATGAGTTCACCGTGAAGAAGATTTCTTTCCTTGAAGTTAAGAAACAGGAAGCGCGAAGCCGAATGGCAGCTATCCGCAAGGCGCGGCGCAGTCCCCAGGCGGCGGCTGAACAACAACGTCACGTTTCACTAGTGGGACATGGTGCGAAGTGGCGCATCACCAATCTCAAGCAAGTTGCCCAAGCCATCGCAAACTTGCCGTAGCTGCAGGCCGACTTTCCTGCGTGCCTCGAAACAACTCATATGGAGGCGCGCCCACCGCGCAATACTGAGACGCATGCTTCACATCGCCATGGCTCATTCACGCCGCTCCCACTAGCTGCGTTGCGCGTTCGGTTTGGCTTGTGCCGGCCACCCCACATCCCACTCACGCAGAATGTCTGCAGAAACGCGCGGAGCACAATTGCCTGCACGACAGGCTCAAAAAGCGTATATCGGACACGCCAATTCCCTATTTATCATCTCGCGGAGGACGGGTTAGACGACAGAAAAGTCAGGTCAAAGTACCAAGGCAAAAGAACCACATGGTAAAAGCGTTGCAGATTGGTGATGGAATCGGTAGTGGACACGCTCGATCCCGTCGCGGTCACCTTGATCAGGTTGCAGGGCTTGCGAGTTCTGGCCCTCGTTTTGTCCTCGCAACGAACAGCCCGATCTGATACGGGAACACAACCACGCTGAGGCGATTGCAGTGAGGATCTGGCCTTGGCGCGAAGCCAAGAGCACAGGCAGTCAATGATCAGGCATTTTGCATCAACAAGTCGAGAAGGCCGTGAACTGTGGTCCCGCCTAAATTCGACGGCTTTTTCAAGCTGCCACGGCACATCGCGAGCCCTCATTCGGAGATCTAAGCCGAAAAATCGGAAATCTGACCGAAACTCACCCTTAAGTCTAAAAACCAAATTCAAATGAGAAAACTGGACCTAGAACTACTCAATCAAGCCTGCTCCAGGGATGGAGCAGCCCTTCGCATCCGCACAAAGCTGCTCCCCGTGGGTGGTTCCGGCGACAAGATTTTTCCACCCACCTACTCGGGAGAAAACCACGCCGTGTATGCGGTTGAAAAGCGCAGGATCGCTGAGCGGGAAGTCACAACTGTCTTGCTCGATTCGGTCCAGTCGCAGGCCAATCGCTTGGAGCAGGGATTGTTGCAGGCGGTGGAAGACAAACAGCTTCAGATTCCAGTGATTGAAGTGAATTTCACCTCGGCGTTCGAGGGGCGGAAGAAGGTCACGTCACTGGATGCTCCACATCGGATTGCGGATGCGCTGATCCGCGACAGCCTCGTGATCAATGAGAACAAAACGCCATTCGCTAAGTCCACCATTGGAAAAAGATTTACCGCGGCGAATTACGCCGACGCGACGGCATTGTTTGAATACTGCCCGACGGCCCTTATTTTCGGCGTGTGGGATTCGCATGGCTCCGGCGGTGGGCTGGGAAACAAGTTCGCACGCGCGCTTGTTTCCGAGATCGTGGGATTCGATTCAGTGGTCGGTGTGCGCACCGGAGGGAAGCTCGACCCTTTCAACATCGGCTCGAAAATCGAAGGGCGGATTTTCGAACACAAAGACGAGGACGAAAAGTGGACTTTCGACGAGGCAGACGCGGCCAAGGACAAGAAAGGCAACTTAATCGCGGTCGGGAAAAAACCCGAAGAAAAGGGAAAACCGTCCGCGATCGGACACGGAAACATCCCTCCGTCAGTCGTTGAATACAAGGACAAGAAAAGGGACTCAGAGGCTGAACCTTATTCCGGCGGCGTGACCATCTCGTCAGCTTTACAGACTACTGTGTTGTCGTTCCCTCAATTACGCCGCCTTCGCTTCCCTGCTGCGGACGGAAAATCGTCGGCGGAGCGAAACAAAGCCGGTCGAGTCGTCCTGGCGGCGCTCGCGCTTCACGCCATCGCACTTCAGAAATCGGATGGCTATCTCTTGCGGTCCCGCAGCCAACTCGTGCCAATCCCAACGGAACCATCGAAGATCGAGTTTGTTCATGAGAATGGAAAAATTGAGGAAATCGATATGGAAGGTCTTTCCGTCACGACGACCAAAGCACTCCTTGATGGGGCTGTCGCAGCCGCAACGGGCGAACAACTCACATGGCAATCAATGCCTGTGAAAATGGAGCCATCGCCGAAGCTTTTGAAGCTCCTCGAACTCAGTCGGGCTGGACGCGGCGAAGCCGAAGACACCGCCCTGTGATTCCATGTTCGCACTTGAAGTTGAATTTTTGAGCGGGCGCGTTTACGCGACCGATTTTGGTGAACGGGATGTCCCGGAATGGCCGCCGCATCCGTCCAGGCTGTTTTCAGCACTCGTGGCGGCGTTTTACGAATCTGGGTTAGATACCGATTTACGAACTGCACTCGTTTGGCTGGAGAAACAAAAATCGCCGGACATTTGGGCTGGCAGCTTCGTCGCTCGTTTGGAGTCCGCTGCTGGTAGCCGTTTCAGTCGACCGAAAACACCAGGATCCTTCGTTCCGATAAATGACGATTACTCGGGCAAATTCCAAAATTCAGCCCGGCGGCGGAAAGAACGATGGTTCCCCTCTGCCACTCTCGAGGATGAGCGAGTGCATTTCATCTGGGGAGATGCCGTGCCCGATACCGCGACAGTTGATGCCCTCCGGCGAATCGCCGCGCAGGTCAGCTATCTCGGCCACTCTTCATCGTTGGTGCGCGTCGCAGTGATCGAGTCGCCCCAGGATGCGGTGCTAAAGCCGAGTGATAGCGGGGATACTCTGCTTCGGGTCCCATCAAAGGGGCGGTTGGAATACCTTGACCGCGAGTTCGCGCGCAGCAAGGGCACCCGGCAATTCAGGCCGGGTGCTGGCGCGGTCGAACGCTATGCGCGCCTTCGCAAAAACAAGGTATCGACGCCCACTCCCGCAAGTTCGTTCGGCGAGATGATTGTGTTTCAAAGACTGAACGGTTCGCCCGAACGCATCGAATCGCTGCTCACGGTAACATCCGTGCTGCGGGACGCGATCATGGCGCGCTCGCCGCAACAACCGGCTCCCGGATGCATATCCGGGCACGGCGATACTCCGCACATTGCCTGCGCGGCGCTGCCTTTCGTGAACCATCGTTTTGCCGATGGATCGCTGAAAGGTGTCGCGATCATTCTCCCCAAAGGCTTGACCGAAACGGATCAGCTCGTGATTTTCGGCGCGCTCAATGGATTGGAGGAACTCAAGAGCAAGCAAGGGATGCACTGGCAGATTCGGCGCTGCCTGGACAATGCGGAAACCACCACCCTGTCCGAATACACATGGGCGAGAAAGGCGCGCGTCTGGGCCAGTGTCTCACCGATGCTGCTTGACCGTTTCCCAAAGCTAATAAATCAAAATGGGAAGGAACTAACAGCCAACGCGCCTGAATATAAGCCGGGTGACTCGCCGGAAGAAATTGTTGCCGATTCCTGCGAACGCATCGGCTTGCCAAGACCGAAGGCAGTTCGTCTGCACAAGAATTCATTGGTGTTGGGCGTGGCACCTTCGACTCGCTTTCATATCCGTCGCCGCAAAGACGAAGCGCCCCGCCCTGCAAGTCATGTGATCCTTGAGTTCAGCGAATCGGTACAGGGGCCGGTCCTCCTTGGTGCCGGACGCTACTTCGGACTCGGACTCTTCCTTCCTCTTCACGCATTGGAAACCATCCCGCTCTAGCATGACCACGCCGCTTGATTTCACCGCGTTCTTTCGTGAGGTGCATGGGCCGAGGAAAAAGCCGTTTCCGTGGCAGATCGAACTTGCCAAGCAGGTGTGTGCATCTGGGTGGCCGGAACAATTGGACCTTCCGACCGCTGCCGGCAAAACATCGGTGCTCGACATCGCGGTGTTCTCGCTCGCAGATCAGGCGTCGGACGCAGATCGCAGAGCACCGCTGCGCATATTCTTCGTCATTGATCGACGTGTCGTCGTGGATCAAGCCGTCCGGCATGCGGAAAAACTTTCAAGAGCTTTGCGTGCGGCTTTAGACACTCCGGCGAAATATCCTGTATTGCATGCAGTAGCCTCCCGTCTGATGGAGTTCGGCGGTTACACACCAATGCATGTGGCAGTGCTTCGCGGCGGGATTTACCGTGAACCCGCGTGGTATTACTCACCCAATCAGCCACTCATTTGCCTGAGTACCGTCGATCAAGTCGGCAGTCGATTGCTTTTTCGCGGTTACGGCGTTTCCGAGGCGATGCGACCGGTGCAAGCAGGTCTTATCGGGTGCGATAGCCTCATCTTTGTTGATGAAGCGCATCTCTCCGCGCCGTTCGTTGATACGGTGCGAAGCATCGGTCGTTACGTGGATTCCAATTGGACTGAGCAGCCACTTGGCAAGCCTTTCGCCGCAGTCGAGATGTCCGCCACTCAGCGACGTGGGAAGTCGAAGCCCTTTCAGTTATTGCCCGAAGATTACACAGACTCGGTTCTGGAGCCTCGCTTGAGCGCGTCGAAACGAGCATCGCTGGAAGCCCCCGTCGACTTCGAATCGACCGTGGTCGAAAAAGTGAAACAGTTCCTCTCGGTAGAAGCGGTGCAAATAGTCGGCGTCATTGTGAATCGGGTTGGTTCCGCCCGCGCGATCTTCGAAGCGTTGCGAACCGATGAGGTATCGGAGGTCATCTTGCTCACTGGTCGTGCGCGGTCTTATGACCGCGAAATTTTGCTTAAGGAACGGCTGACAGTGGCGGCGTCGGGACGCTACCGCTCCCAACCTCTTGCCTGCAAGCTAGTCGTCGTAGCCACGCAAACCATTGAGGTCGGTGCCGATCTTGATTTTGACGCTTTGGTCACAGAAGCCGCATCCCTCGATGCTTTGCGTCAACGGTTCGGGCGTCTTGATCGGGTTGGTGAACTCAAACAATCCCTTGCTTGGATTATCCTAAGGCCCGTTGAGCAACTTGAGAAATCGAAAGAAGATCCAATCTACGGTGCCGCGCTGACCAACACGTGGAAGTGGCTCAACGAACAAATTGATGGGAAAGCCAAGAAGACAGCTCGAAAGAAGAAGGGTGAAGAAGCGGATGCTTGCCCCGAGAGGAAATTCGTAGACTTCGGTGTCCTCGCGTTGGCTGCACGGTTGAAGACAGCAGGCGACATTACGCCGCTTCTTCTCACCCGAGAAGCCGGGCCGGTGCTCCTTCCCGCATGTCTTGACACACTTATCCAGACGAATCCTACCCCAGATCCGGACCCGGAAATCAGTATGTTTCTCCATGGGACAAGTGCAGCCACCGTCACTGAGGTGCAGATTGTCTGGCGCGCTGATTTGCTCCCCGGCGAGGAAGGGAATTGGCCTGAAATTGTCAGCGTCCAACCACCTCGGTCGAGCGAGTCGATCAGCGTACCACTTTTTGCCGCCAAAGCATGGCTGCGGAAGCAGCGGAGTGCCGATATGGCGGACTTAGAGGGGCTGCCTGGCGCGGAACCGCGCGAGTTTACTGGCACTGGTTCCAGTAAGGTGGTATGTCGTTGGGCAGGCAAGGAACACACTCGCGTCATTGAGGCTAAGGAAATGCGACCCGGCGATACGATCATCGTCCCGACCGGGTATGGCGGATGCGATGCATTTGGGTGGAAACCGGAAGACGCAACGCCCGTGACCGATGTCGGCGATTTCATCGAGCGCGGCCGTATGATTGGTCTGCGGCTATTTGCCTCGCGATTTGATGGTCTGGGAAGCGAAACCGTCGCGGCATGGCGCAGCTTCGTCCGAGCGCGGGAGACGGAAGAAGAAAGCGTGGCGAATGCTGCGCTCGACGACCTACTCGGGCAACTTGCCGCTGACTCCCTCGCATCCCCGGCGCTCCGCGCTCTCGCTGCGATGCTTGGACAAACGCAGGGACGACGTGTCCGCATCCTCCCCTATCCACGCGGCATTCGCGCAAACTACCTGCTCTCGATTCGGTTACCAAAAACTCAGTCGGCACTATTTGATGCTCTCAAGGTTGAGCCTGAGCCAGCATGTGAAGACGATGAAGGCTCGCAACAGGAAGGCCCCATCACGCTTGCTACCCATCTCGATGGCGTGGCAAAGAAAACGAAATCCTTCGCACAGCATTGCCGCCTTTCGGAAGAGATCATTCACGACCTCTCCCTCGCGGCTCAACTTCACGATATTGGGAAAGCCGATCCCCGATTTCAGACCTTGCTCCACGGCGGAGATCGGATGCAGGCGCTGCTCGCCATTGAGGCGGGGAGGCCTCTCGCCAAGTCCGATCTACTACCACGCGACCGAGACGGCTTTATTGCTGCGCGCGACCGATCTGGCTTCCCGCGCGGTGGCCGACACGAACTTATCTCCGTGGGACTTCTTCGTCAGAATCCCGCCCTCCTCAACGGTGCGTCTGGAGCCGAGGCTTGCGATCCCGATCTCGTGTCCCATCTTATCGGCACGCATCACGGCTATGCCCGCCCTTTCGCACCAGCGATCAGCGACGATGCGGACGTGTCGATCAAGTTCGTTAATCCGCTGCTCACTGGAAACAACCGGCACGGACTGGAAGAGCTCGGCTCGGGCTGGACCGACCAGTTTTGGTTACTCGTCCGGCGCTATGGCTACTGGGGACTTTGTTACCTTGAATCCATTCTGCGCATCGCCGACCATCGCCAATCTCAGGAGGAACAAGAATCGTGAGCCACATCCCGCTTCCCGCACTCCGTGCCGACAGTCCCATTGCTTTCCTCGCAGCACTCGGCACCTTGCGAATTCTCGATGGGATTCGTCCCGCATGGAAGCCGCGCCTCCGGTGGGTAAATAATGGCGGTTGGATCCCCGAGTTGTCACTGCTGGGAGACAATTCTTTGCCAGACGTTAGCGGAGCGCTCGCCGCAAAGCTCTCCAATAGGGCCGCGGCTCCAGAGTTTAACTGGGCTGACGTCATCGCTGTTGCTCCGGAACTCTTCCACGTGAAAACCGAAGTCGCGCTGGAGGCCGCCAGCATCACTCAACGTGAAACGGTTGATTTCTTCGCAGCATTCGCCGCTGAAGGTGCAACAAGCAGTAGTGGCGACATGAAGCCAACGGACTTATGTATGACCTCCGGTCAAATGAAGTTTCTCAAGGAGATGCGTGCCATCACGGCCGCACTGGCGTCACTTCCTAAGCCGGAAGAAGCTCCGCTCGGTGAACGAATCCAAGCCGGTCTGACGGGTCCGTGGCATTATACCGACGCCCAACACTCCCTCGGGTGGGATCCAACCAACGAGCCGGTTCACGCTTTGGGCGCTTACGATCCAAGCGGTGATGGGAAACAAACCAGCGTTCGCGAACTGGTATATTTGGCTGCTGAAGCGCTAAGCCTCTTTCCAGTATTCGCGCGCTTCGGGCGATTGCGGACAACTGGCTTTCATCCCGATGAAAATCGCCAATCTTGGTTTCATTGGCCGATCTGGGAGCCCGAGCTTTCCCTCCATTCAGTTCGCTCTCTTCTCCAACTTAGAGAACTCGCTCACCCGTCGGAAAATGGACGTCAACTCCGAACTCGTGGCATCCGCGCGGTATACCGCTCGCGGCGCCACGAGTTTGGCAAAGGTTACGGTATCTTCCGTCCCGCTCAGTTGGCTATCGGCGGATAACGTGAAATCCACGTTCTCGTTCACCATGTATACCAAATTCATTTTTCGAGAACCGACTGCCGACCCGCTGATTTTTGATTGCGGAAAGTTCACACCTTTGGGTCGTTCAGCCGAAACAAAGCCGAGGAAATCGTCAACGCCATGAAAGCCCCGACTCCCTCGCGTCCGCATCGGAGGGCCGGTAGAACGTCCGGCTTCCGTTCCGCGTGGCGGTTTCCGTGGACAAAGGAGGATGCGTTGCTAGGCAAGTTCACCGACCGCGATCTGGCGGAGAAGTTGAATCGCACTCTCGGCGTTGTGCGGGATCGGCGCAAGTTTCTCCGCAAGCCAGCATTCGGCCACGCGTCGCAGCCGTTCCACATTGAACGCGAGCCGCGCGACTTCGTGCCATTCTCGGTTGGAGTTATAAGCGGATTCGGGCACGACACCGTCAGTTGGCCGGTGCGGTTAAAGCGGACATTGGCAGTCGTGCGGTTTCGCCGCTCAAAGAAGGGCATCACGGTATGGCATGGTTCCTGCACCGCATGAGGTGATTTATGGACGAACAAAAGCCGATTTCGGCCAAGCCGCGTTCGACTGAACCTGAAAAACCAACCGGGTCGAGGGATATTTCGCCAACCGCAGACGGTGCGAGACCAAAGTCCATTACAGGGCAGGGGCAACCGTATCAGGCGAAGACCGAAACGCCACGCCTGGAAATTGTGGTGCGCGTGGTACCAGAAAAAATGCAGCAGAGCCAGACACCGAAGCCCGTCGCTGAAGCCACTCCAAGGCCGGTCTCGGTTCATCCGGCTGCGACCGCATCTGCCGCGAGTGATCCGACAGTGGAAGCAAAGCCTGAGCGTCGAGAAGGCGAGCCGCAACAAATCCCAGCGCGAATGTTGAATGAGTTCGTTTATTGTCAGCGACTGTTCTACTACGAATTTGTCGAGGGCGTGTTCGTTGAAAGCGCCGACACGTTGCGCGGGGAGGCCATTCACCAGCGCGTTGACACCGGCACCGGTGCTCTGCCGAAAGCGAAGCGAACGGCGGATGCTGAGAAGCCGAACGAGGAAAAAAAGGCAGCGGAAACCGTGTCGGCGAGTAAACAGCCAAAGGCACAAGACGCGGAACCCGAAACGATTCATTCGCGTTCCGTCCAGATGGGTTCTGAGCGTTTGGGTGTCGTTGCCAAGATGGATCTGGTCGAAACGAAGGCAGAGAAGGAGGATTTGTTCACGGCATTGGAGGTCTGCCCCGTGGACTACAAGGCGGGCGCTCCCAAAGAGGGAGAGGAAGCCAATGAATTGTGGGACACCGACAAGATGCAACTTGGATTGCAAGCGTTGATCCTGCGTGACAACGGTTACACCTGCACCGAGGGCGTCATCTATTATCGTGCCACGAAGCAGCGTGTCCGTTTGCCCATCAGTCCAGAACTGGAAAACTGGATTCTGCAAAACATCGCTGAAGCCAAACGGATTATCACCGGGCCGATTCCTGCGCCCCTGGTTCATTCGCCGAAGTGCGTGCGTTGTTCGCTTGCGCCAGTCTGCCTGCCGGACGAAACGCGGATGCTGGCACAAACCACGTTAAAGGTGGACGTGAGTGTCGGGGAGAAAACGGGTATACCGGCAACAGAGTCCGAAGACTCAAAACGCGTGGCGGGAGAGCCGCCGCGAAGATTGATTGCCGCGCGGGACGATACTCGCGCGCTGTATCTGAACACGCCCGGTTATCGCGTTGGATGTAAGGATGAGGTGTTGGTTGTCAAAGAAAAGGACCGAGTCATCGAAGAAGTACGAATGCGGGACGTCTCGCATGTAGCGTTGTTCGGCAACATCCAAATCTCGACGCAGGCCATTCAATCGCTGTGCGAACAGGAAGTACCGGTTACATATTTTTCAATGGGCGGGTGGTTTTACGGGATTACTCGGGGTCACGGGATGAAGAATGTGTTTCTGCGCATGGAGCAATTCCGTTTGGCCCGGGATGAAACGACATGCTTGTCACTCGCGCGGCAGTTTGTGTATGGAAAGATTCGCAACCATCGGACGCTACTGATGCGAAACCACCTGGAGCCACCAGAGGCGATCATTGGAAAACTCAAGCGTGCGTCTGAGGATGCACTAGCAGCCGCATCCATTGAGGAATTACTTGGAATCGAGGGTGCCGCCGCGAGTCAGTATTTTCAGCAGTTCAGCGGCATGGTCAAAGTTGAAGACGATCTGCCTGGCCTCGAAACGCAGCGGAAGGATTACGGGCAACTTGCCTTCAACTTCAACTTTAGCAATCGCAACCGGCGTCCCCCAACTGATCCCGTCAATGCCATGCTTTCGCTGGCTTACAGCATGCTGTCCAAGGATTGCACGCTGGCCGCGCTGGCAGTGGGTTTCGATCCTTACCTGGGATTCTATCATCAGCCGCGTTTCGGACGGCCTGCGATGGGGCTGGATTTGATGGAGGAGTTCAGGCCACTGATCGCGGAGTCCACGGTATTGAGTTGCATCAACAATCGGGTCATCACCGAAAAGGATTTCGTGCGCGCCGGCCAAGCGGTGAATCTCACCGCACCTGGACGCAAACGGTTTTTCCAGACGTATGAGCAGCGAATGAGTGCGCTGATTACACATCCATTGTTCGACTATAAAGTCAGCTATCGTCGAGCGCTCGAATTACAGGCGCGGCTGTTGGCGAAAACGCTGACTGGCGAGATCGCGGAATACATTCCATTGATGACGAGGTGACTCATGCGAACGACTTACTTGGTTTGTTACGACATCGCTGACGACAAACGGCTGAGAAAAGTATTTAAGACCTGTAGCAACTTTGGCGACCACTTGCAATTTTCGGTGTTCGAGTGCGATTTGAACCCGTCGGAAAAGATTGAATTGGAAACTGTTTTGAGCGACATCATCAATCACGACGAGGATCAGGTGATCTTTGTCGGTCTGGGGCCGTCCGAAGGGCGAGGTGACCGGGTGATTACCGCGCTCGGATTGCCTTACACGAAGCTCGACGCGCCGTGTTATGTGGTCTAAACACTGGAAGTTCTTTGATAATTGGGTATGCGAGAGGTGAGGTGATGCGCAAAAGGCGGATCGCGCTCGCGGGGTCATAAACCCTGAGCAATGAACGCTTAATCGATGAATTGGCAAAACAGAATCTTGGACAAAACCATACGGAGCGCACAGGCAGTCGCGATTTCTCAATTGCGCTGCTGCGCCGCAAGTAGTAACAGCAGAGCACTCTCCGCGCCCGCGCGGGCGCGGCCCCGTTGAAGCAGGTTCGTGAGCAGCGGTGCGCCCGATGCGCCGAAGGTCTCTCCGCGCCCGCGCGGGCGCGGCCCCGTTGAAGCTCTGCGACACAACGCCCCGGTCGCCTTTCAGTTGAGCTCTCCGCGCCCGCGCGGGCGCGGCCCCGTTGAAGCGGTAAGTATCGGGACGGTGGCTAGCCGGTCGTCACTGAGCTCTCCGCGCCCGCGCGGGCGCGGCCCCGTTGAAGCGTCGTTAACCGTTTCAATGCGCGGCTCGTGCGGCCTCTCTCCGCGCCCGCGCGGGCGCGGCCCCGTTGAAGCTGCCCGGGTGAATGATTACAGCCCCAAAATCCGCTTGTCTCTCCGCGCCCGCGCGGGCGCGGCCCCGTTGAAGCCATGTTGTGGCCGCCCAAAGAGTGGTCAAGGCTACCATCTCTCCGCGCCCGCGCGGGCGCGGCCCCGTTGAAGCAACCGCCGTGCTATCCAGCATTTCCTGGGTAAGCTCGCTCTCCGCGCCCGCGCGGGCGCGGCCCCGTTGAAGCTTAATTTGGAAAACTGGCAGGATTTGAAGTTGCCCCTCTCCGCGCCCGCGCGGGCGCGGCCCCGTTGAAGCCCTGTTGCTCTCGATTGGGGGTCGAACGTATCAGGTCCTCTCCGCGCCCGCGCGGGCGCGGCCCCGTTGAAGCCAGAGTTTGGCCGAACCAGGATTTCTGAACCAGAAACCTCTCCGCGCCCGCGCGGGCGCGGCCCCGTTGAAGCGAATACGCCTGCCCGGGTTGCCTGCAGTTTCAACCCTCTCTCCGCGCCCGCGCGGGCGCGGCCCCGTTGAAGCATGCGTCCCAAAGCTTTGACCATCCGCCTTTGTTATGCTCTCCGCGCCCGCGCGGGCGCGGCCCCGTTGAAGCATGCCGCCGCCTCCTGGCTTTGAGGGCGCGCGTCGAGCTCTCCGCGCCCGCGCGGGCGCGGCCCCGTTGAAGCTCTCCTCACTGTTTAAGAGTAGAGAACAAAGTACAAACCTCTCCGCGCCCGCGCGGGCGCGGCCCCGTTGAAGCAACCGGGTCGAAGGATTGCCAGTGCCGGATGATTCGCTCTCCGCGCCCGCGCGGGCGCGGCCCCGTTGAAGCCAAACGGGTTATTGAAGTAAAGCTCTGGCGGAACACCCGCTCTCCGCGCCCGCGCGGGCGCGGCCCCGTTGAAGCGGGCATAGAACTGCCCAATGTCACGCTCTCGCCTGACCTCTCCGCGCCCGCGCGGGCGCGGCCCCGTTGAAGCAGTATCACTAGGCTTAGAGTAACGATAACTGATATTCTCTCCGCGCCCGCGCGGGCGCGGCCCCGTTGAAGCTTAAGGCCGTCCATCATATCTTCCAGCATCTCCTTCTCTCCGCGCCCGCGCGGGCGCGGCCCCGTTGAAGCAATCTCCAGCCTGGCTTCGACGAGCTTGGGGTCCGGCCTCTCCGCGCCCGCGCGGGCGCGGCCCCGTTGAAGCCCGACACGGCCGGCTCGGTGGAGCAGGAAATCAAGGACCTCTCCGCGCCCGCGCGGGCGCGGCCCCGTTGAAGCGCATGGCCGTCGGGGAATGCGGCGCTGCACGGCTTCTCTCCGCGCCCGCGCGGGCGCGGCCCCGTTGAAGCATAGCTACAGTTGGTGACGGTAACTATGATTTTGTTCTCTCCGCGCCCGCGCGGGCGCGGCCCCGTTGAAGCTATTAGCGCTCCTCCTCTCCGGGATATCTAGTGCAACCTCTCCGCGCCCGCGCGGGCGCGGCCCCGTTGAAGCCGGACGGTATCAACGCTACACTCAAGCAACGTAGCGACTCTCCGCGCCCGCGCGGGCGCGGCCCCGTTGAAGCAAAACAGCTTTTTGAGCTTCGGTTAATTTTTCCGCCCTCTCCGCGCCCGCGCGGGCGCGGCCCCGTTGAAGCTTGTGGATCCTCTCCCAAATGTCCCGCCGGCAGCCGCCTCTCCGCGCCCGCGCGGGCGCGGCCCCGTTGAAGCTATTCGTCGTAGGACTTGAGACGGAACGAAACAGGCGCCTCTCCGCGCCCGCGCGGGCGCGGCCCCGTTGAAGCTAGCGCAAACTTTGGTGGTGTAGCAGTAGGGTCTCCTTCTCTCCGCGCCCGCGCGGGCGCGGCCCCGTTGAAGCAACCAGTCGGCTTAACTCTCCATCGAGCCTTTGAACTCTCCGCGCCCGCGCGGGCGCGGCCCCGTTGAAGCCAAGCAAGGGGTAGTTTCCAGGCTGGAGGCTTTTACCTCTCCGCGCCCGCGCGGGCGCGGCCCCGTTGAAGCATGGCTTGGCCCTGGTGTGGCACCACCAACAACACCCTCTCCGCGCCCGCGCGGGCGCGGCCCCGTTGAAGCAATTATGCTGTGTCCATGGACATCCTAAAGGACAGCCCCTCTCCGCGCCCGCGCGGGCGCGGCCCCGTTGAAGCGCCCCGCCTGGCGCCATTACCCCAAAGCCCGTCTTTGGTCTCTCCGCGCCCGCGCGGGCGCGGCCCCGTTGAAGCGCACCTGGCGCGAGTGGGCGCTGGACGCATTCCACCGAGCTCTCCGCGCCCGCGCGGGCGCGGCCCCGTTGAAGCGAATTGCCAGTAGTGCGCACGCGGGCAGCGCAGCAGCTCTCCGCGCCCGCGCGGGCGCGGCCCCGTTGAAGCACGGGCGAGCAAGCGGGGTATGCGCCGGCGACGAACTCTCCGCGCCCGCGCGGGCGCGGCCCCGTTGAAGCATGCAGTTGGTCGGCCTCAAAGTTCCGCCACTTCCCTCTCCGCGCCCGCGCGGGCGCGGCCCCGTTGAAGCAGGCCGCGGTAGAGGGACTCTGGCGCAAGATCGCCGACTCTCCGCGCCCGCGCGGGCGCGGCCCCGTTGAAGCAGCACTTGCTCATTGACGGTGTCGAGCGTTTGCGTGTCCCTCTCCGCGCCCGCGCGGGCGCGGCCCCGTTGAAGCGACTTCCTTTTTCAGTGCACGAAATACGGACTCGATCCTCTCCGCGCCCGCGCGGGCGCGGCCCCGTTGAAGCGCGACGATGTAGTCACCAATGATGAGCCCGGACGAATCGACTCTCCGCGCCCGCGCGGGCGCGGCCCCGTTGAAGCATCAAAATGAGCGGCGCAAGCCTAAAGCTTTCAAACTCTCCGCGCCCGCGCGGGCGCGGCCCCGTTGAAGCACCTCAGCGCCCGCATCCAGGACGCTGACATCATCAACTCTCCGCGCCCGCGCGGGCGCGGCCCCGTTGAAGCGCTGCCGGGGCTGGCTGGAGCTTCCTCGATTACCTGAGCTCTCCGCGCCCGCGCGGGCGCGGCCCCGTTGAAGCCTGTGGAATGATCACATTGGCGGTCGTGGTTCCTTCGCTCTCCGCGCCCGCGCGGGCGCGGCCCCGTTGAAGCAGCGAATCAAGATTTCCGAGGCCGCAGTTCATTTTTAACTCTCCGCGCCCGCGCGGGCGCGGCCCCGTTGAAGCGACGTACTCCTCCCCAAAGAGAGCGGCCCGAATCGCTCTCTCCGCGCCCGCGCGGGCGCGGCCCCGTTGAAGCACCGATCGCGCCCGCGCCTACTACGCCCTCAAATCCATCCTCTCCGCGCCCGCGCGGGCGCGGCCCCGTTGAAGCGATGCGTGTCAGTCCGTCCTGAACGTCGGTCGCTGCGCTCTCCGCGCCCGCGCGGGCGCGGCCCCGTTGAAGCGCAGCAACCAGGCTATGGTGGTCGACTGAGGTTATTGTCCTCTCCGCGCCCGCGCGGGCGCGGCCCCGTTGAAGCCAAGTGGTTTACGTTCAGGCGGGGTTGCAAACCACGGTCTCTCCGCGCCCGCGCGGGCGCGGCCCCGTTGAAGCAAAGCCACAGCCCTTTTGGCAACTCATTGAGGAGTCGTCTTTGTTTTATCGGCGCTTCGTCCCGGGCTTGAGATTTTACCGCCGTTGCGTTCAAAGCTTAGAGTGCTTACCTCCCATGCCGAAACCGCTTCCACTAAGAACGCTGCGAGCCGCGGAACTATCGGGTGCGTCGGCTTCTTTCGGCTGTAAACTGCCAAGTCTGCTGAAGGCAACTTTGGAAGACCAGAGTCGTTTCCCAATACAACCATGCCTTGAGACACTGAAAGCGGGGACAAAACAGACAGCCCCAGGTCAGCTTCCACTGCGGTTTGTATGGCGTTTAAATTGCCACCAACGAAGACCATTTCGTAGGTTCGTCCCGCTTTTTGGAGCGCTTCAAGGGCAATCGGCCTGAAGCGGCATTTTGAGCTGAACATCACAAGTGGCAGCGGATCTGTTGCTGGATTGATTTCCGACCTTCGAGCCTTAACCCAAAGCATCCGCTCTTTTTGCAAAAGTGTTTCTTGGATGGAAGGCGCGAGTTTGTATTCGGCCATCGCCGTGTAGCCGGCCGAGGCGATAACGAGATCGAAATTGTCGTCCTCTAAATCTTTGAGAAGGTCTTGCGTTAATCCGAGGTCTGAAAGAATTTTCACTTTGGGAAAATGCTTTTTGAACTCTGCCAGCCACTGAGGCAGCAGTTGCGGGCCAAAATGGTCGACAACCCCCAGTCGCAGAACATCCTCCTCTTTTGGCTTCGTGACGCGTTGAACCATTTCTTGGTTCAAGTCCAAAAGTCGCCGCGCGTAGCCAAGAACGATTTCTCCCTCGGCGCTCAATTCAATGGGTTTAACCGTGCGCCGGAATAGGCGGCACTTTAACTGTCCCTCAAGGCGTTTGATTTTGAGGGTAATTCCGGATTGCGTGACATGCAGGCGCTTTGACGCTTGGGTGAAGCCCCCGCTCTCAACGACAGTCAGGAAACAGCGAATCAAATCGAGATCTATATCAGGAGGAGTGGTCATAATGACGATTTGTTATAGATCCAATAAAAACTCGCAATTTCTCAAACCAAATGCCCTATGGTTAACTTTAAATATGAAAAATACAATTGAACTACGAGCGTGTTATGCCAAATCTTGCCGATAATTTTCATTCTCTCCACGAACAAAAGGATATTTTAATTCTTCCAAATGCTTGGGACGCAAGCAGCGCGAAGGTCATTGAAGAGGCGGGGGCAAAGGCCATCGCTACTTCTAGCGCTGGTGTCGCCTGGGCGCTCGGTTTTAGCGACGGTGACGTGCTTTCACTCAAACTGCTTGCGGACCTTACCGCCCGCATAACGGATGCCATCAGCATTCCTCTCTCTGTGGATTTCGAAGGGGGATACACAAAGAACTCGCAAAAAATTGGCGAGAATCTAAAGCCCGTAATCGACGCGGGTGCTGTGGGCATCAATATCGAAGATGGCGAGGGAACACCGGACCTTTTGGCAAGGAAGATTGAAAAGGCGCGACAAGCCGCCGAAAGCTTGGGCGTGAATGTATTCATCAACGCACGCACTGACGTTTATTTGGCGGAGATTGGTGCTCCCGAAAGCCGTGTTGGTGAGACCATCGAACGCGCTGCCCGTTATCGTGAAGCCGGAGCCAACGGGATTTTTGTTCCGGGACTCTCGGAGCCCGCGGATATTCAGGCTATGGCTCCGGAGGTCAAAATGCCCTTAAACGTCATGGCCGTTCCCGATCTTCCAGACGCAAAGGAGTTGAGAAAGCTTGGTGTTCGCCGCTTAAGCTCAGGCACCGCCATTCCGCAATTGATTTGGAGTCGTGTCGCAGAATTGGCGAAAGGGTTCCTCGCAACTGGTGATTCAAAGCCAATGTTCAAAGACTCCATGTCTTACGGCAAATTGCAAAAACTGTTCAACAAGTGAGTCTTTCGTTTAATCCACCAACTAAAGTTGTGCGCGTTAGAGGGGTGAAATAATCTGGATTCGAGTGCCAGTGAAAGGGTTGTGGCGGAGGACTGGAGGAGTACTTGAGGAGTTATCCTGAGTTGCGCGGAGTGCTTGACAACCTCACGCAAGCGCCTGATTCTATGGGCGTTCGAGAGTTCTGAGGCTGTACGCTCTGGTGGTGAGGGAGTAGTGCCGGAGTAGTGGTTTCCGCTTCTCCTGTTCGATTCCGACCACCTCCCTTGTTGCTTAGTGCGTACACGCCGACTGCTCAGTTAACTTACAGCTTTTTCGCTAATTCAAAACGACTCCATTCGTATTCTTCCTGCGCAGCCACACGATCCGAGCCGGAGAAGTGTGTGTTGATTGGCGAGTGCAACGCCGGGTGTCATCCTGCTTCCGTGCGCTGCGCCAAAACCTTCCATTCGGCTCCTTCACTGCTTTCTTAGTGCTCCCGCGAACGACAGCACGCGGGACGTTGAGAGGGTTCGGTCTAATCAGCGAACAACGATTTGCACGCGGGCGATGTTTTCCAACAGCGTCGTACTTTCCGCCGCCGCCCTGCCGTTGCGCTCGCCTCTGACGCGGAAGGTAATCGCATACTCACCAGGTGCTGGGAATGTAACCTCGCGTGTCGCCTGTGCCGTTTGCTCGGGGTTGGCAAGCTTGATTGCGGGCTCATATTTTGAGTCGGGCATTCCCAAGTACCAGTCGTAATCGACGACCTTGCCCGCGCCGGGAGGCATATCGATCTTGGCAACGAGCGTGACCGGCTGATTGACGCCCGTTTGCGCACGGTCGCTGCCGTTCGCGGTGAGTTCGACCACCGGTTGATGTCCGCCGCGCTGGCTCGCGCTCTTGGGCAGAACGATCTGGTTCATCGCATCGCGGCTGTAGTGCGTGGAGGGCATCGGTACCACGCCATGCTCGGCCCAGGCCGCGAGATCGAGCAACGCTTGGTTCAGAATCCCGGCAATGCTCGCGACCTTGGTGCCGAGCATGTCTCCCATTGGACCCGGCATCGTTGGAAAGGCGCCGTGATGGGCGTTATCTTGGTAGTAGATGCGGAAGATCTGGTCGGTGGCCTCTGGCCCCAGTGCTTTGCGCACCTGTTCGGCGTAAAAGCCGCCAACATACGGAAAAGACGCCGGATCCGAGAGGTTCTCTAGCACGATTGTTTTGACCTTGAGTTTGCCCGTTTGCCGGCGTCCTCCGGCCGCACCAATGTTGGCGATGTAAGCGGTCTGAATCGGACGCTGGACGTATTTGGGCGTGCCGTCCGTGTTCTTGTACTGGTTGTAAGCAGGATTCCCGTTGTCGAGGATCGAGTGGCGCGGATAGAAGCAGGCGGCAAGGAGGAACCGGTTGTTGATCCGGATCTTCGCGCCATTCGTCAGCGCCGCGACCAGAACCGCGTCATTGCCTGCATCAACCGCAAGTACGTTGTCGCGGAGCTTTCCTTTCAACGCACGGGCGTCGCCATTGACGATCCGCGAAGAACCGTCCGCCGCATAAACATAGAACTGCAGCCCCTCGTCGCCAATCGAGCCGAGCGACGGGACCGTCGCGGGATCGAAATTCAACGACTTGATGACGTCCTTCGCATCGCGCTCGACGGACGTAATCGTGGCAAAGCCGTCAACCTTAGCCGCCGAAAGATACTCAGGCGGCTTTGCGCCCTCGTAGCCCGGCTTGGACCAGAAATCGTCTTCGTACGTGGGATCAAACGTGGCAAGAGCGCCAGAGAGAGGCAGCGCGCTCCCGACGGAGAACGTCCACGTCTCGAGAGCCTTTCGCGCGAAACCGGCGTTCAGGAGTTCGTCGAGCGCTGCATGCTCATCGCCGGTGAGCCCGGCATAGATGTCGCGTCCGCTTCCCGGCGCAGAGCAGTCGGCGATCGCTTTGCGCTTCGGCATGGGCACTCTCAGCGCATACAGCGCGTTCCACTGGAACGAGTGCGTATTCAGACCGTCCGTGGCGATGACCACCGGGACGATGCCGTCCCACACGCCCGTCGTGTCCTCATTCGCCCCCATCACCTGCACCGAGCCGCCGCTTTGGCCGTAGATATAGCCATATATCCGCTCGGTATTGCCATACAATTTTTTGGCGTAACCCTTTGCCAGCTTCGCCGCTGCCGCGCTGACGCGGTAGCCGGTGACAAAATTGCCCGGTGTCACGCTCACCGTATAACCACCATTGCTGAAGGCAAAGCGGCTATCGACCGTGTTCAGGAAGTCTATCGGCAGCGGGTAGGTCTGCTGGAAGAAGCGATTGCGCCAGTGAGACTTGTCAGGAAACCGCCAAGTGACGCTGTGACTGACGGTGGTCGGGCTTCCTGTTACGCCAGCCGGTCGCTGGGCTTGGGTACGCGTCGCCGGAAAATGTCCTTTCACCTCGGTGTAGGGGATTGTCGATCCGTCGGGCAGCGTAAGGCTGAGGGACTTCGTGCTATCGGTGACGAACGTCTTCTCGTTGTAATCAGGGTCGACGCAACTGGCGTCGATCATAAATGGGGCCTCGCCACCGTACTTCGGTTCGCCTTCGCATGGGCATGGCGCTTGCAGCTGTTTTTCGCCATCTGCTCCCTCGATCTCTCCTACAGCCAACGCTCCGACAAATACCAGTGATGCAAGTCTCTTCATGTTACGTTTGTTTTTTACGCACCAGCTTCTCGAAGCCGTTTTTCCACCAGTGGAGTGCAGACACTATTCCCGGAAAATAATTTCAGATTTGTTGCGCTCCCGGCGGAGAACGCCTACATCTCTAGAGCCTTGCGCGCGAAACCGGCCGCTCGTATTGGCCGTTTATGCCGGACAATTGCAGCAATGCGGAAGAAAGTTCCGGCAGTCGGACTCATCGCTAGAGTAGACCACAGATTCAATTATTCAATGACAGAAGTGGTCGTCAGCAGAGGTGTGGTGAAGGTGTTGGTTCGTGTTGTGGTGGTGTTGTCTTGATTCCCTCGCAAAATCAGGCATTTTCAGCCCGGAAACGAGCCAAAAAGCGTCCGATTCCGACCCCTATGTTAAATTTAACATAGGGGTCGTTATGTTGACTTCGAAGTTATGTGCACCAAACAGGCCTGGGCCATACATTTCTGGTTTCGAAATGTCGCTGAACGGTTCGAGTGATGGTAGCCACACCTTGATTAACTGAAGGTTTTTGTTGTGCCGTCCGAGCGGCAGTCGATGCCACGGGCTTGCACTGGTGTTGGTCGGGTGGCAACCAACTTCACATAATTTTCGATACCTTCGCTGGCGAAATCGCAATCGGCGAAGGCCCTCGTGCTGGCCACCGCCTTCGCTCAACATCCTGCACCAGCCCTGGCAGCAATGCGGGGTCTAAAAATTGGGCGTTGGAGAAGAGCGCCATGCCTAAGTGCAAGTCCGCAGATTCCGCTCGAACGACAATCAATTCTAGTCAACGGGAGTTCCAAATTTATGTAAAGATGTGAATGAGGAATGGTCAGCGTTTACTAGGCCTTTCGCCACGTGGTGCACATAACTTCGAAGTCAACATAACGACTCCCGCCTCCAGTGCTTAGCTAAACTTTCCGTGAATCGTGTTAACAAATCAGTTCCCTTCTTGACGAACGAAAATTACCAGGTTCGCTGTCGCAACCAGAAAGATTTTGCCACTCAACGGCACGAATTGTGTTCAAGGATTTGCACGCTTTGACTTAGCGGTAGTCGCTCCATCTGAAGTCTTCCACAAGATTTCGCAACAATTCTCCGACCGGCAAAGGGACTACGCTCAAGCTTGGGGTAGCGGAAGCGTTTATACTCCAGGTTTTGTTCTGAACGGCAAAGAATGGCGAAATTGGTTTGGACTCAGCAACGTTCCGACTGGTTCCCGAACCACCGCAGGTGTGCTCCGGATCGTCTCGGAAGATGCCAACCGCTGGAGGGTGAGTTTTGTCCCGGTCTCTTCGAGTGCTTCCAATTACGAAGTTCACGCCGCCCTGCTGGCCAGCGGGGTTAGTTCCGAGGTAAAGCGCGGAGAGAACGCCGGTCGGCACCTGCTTCATGATTTTGCGGCACTCACACTCCTAACCCAGACTCTTACCCTCAAAAATGCGGGATTCCAAGCCACATTTCCTATCGACACTAAGAACAACTTCACGGCAGGCCGCCTTGCGTTGGCCTTCTGGACGACCCGTAGCGGACACATCGAACCAATCCAGGCCGCCGGTGGCTGGCTGCCGTCGCCGCAGAGAAACTAGCTGTGGTTAAGCTTGGAATCCGTCGCTTTCGTCGTGGCCCCCAGCGATAGGCCTGACCACGGTTTGCGTTGAGCTTACCCTTCTCCCTTGCCACTGGCTCCGGCGAGCCCTAACTCAACCGTCCGTGCGGCACCATCTTCAGAAATGCCTGACTGGCGCGGCTTGGTGGGCGCCGATTGGACCAGACGGCGACAATTTTACGCTGAGGCTTTGGCGCGGAAAGCGAACGGTACTGCGATTGACTAGTTGGATGACTTGCGCCACGAATAAGGTCGGCCGCACGGCGATAAACTGGCGCTGGGTAACCCCTTCAAACCCCTTCCGCCCCTTCCGAAGAACCCTTGCTGAGTGTGCTTCTTAACCGCTACGATGGGAACTGACCGCCATTGACGCTCCTATGAATTCGAAAGGCATCGACTACAGTGATACTCGCGACCTGGCGGTTGAAAGTGTTGTGGCTCTTTACCAGGCTAACGAGTGGTCGTCCGCAGAAAAGCCGGAGCTGTTGCACAAGGCGCTGCTCGGATCACATTCCCTTTTCACCGCCTGGGATGGATGCAAGCTGGTTGGACTTGGCAATGCCATCTCAGACGGTTATCTGGTCGTTTACTACCCTCACCTGCTCGTGCTTCCAGAGTATCAGGGCCGTGGTATCGGCACCGAACTTATGCGACGGCTTATGGCGCGGTATCGAGGATTTCATCAGCATATGCTCGTGGCAGATGGACGCGCTCTCGATTTTTATAAAAAGTGCGGATTCGAACGTGCGGGCAAGACAGAGCCGATGTGGATTTATGCTGGCCATGACCACTGACGACCCTCTGCAAGCGTTGGCTGCCCGCCGGCTCTTCGGGGACAAGTGGCAGTAGCAACCGTTAAGCCCTAACGAGTACCTTGGAACGATATGGCGCTCCTGGGAGCGCCATGACTCGCAGTCTTTAAAATGACAATGTGCTCGTTTAGCGTTTGATTGTGTTTATGCATGCGTTAGCGCGTTTCGCTCAAAAACTCCCCGGCCAAGGCCGGCCGATTTTCCTGACCTCCATTTTTGGATTGGGTGCAGGCCTGGCGGCTGTTGCCTTTCAACTGGGCATGAACACGCTCTACCGTGTTACGATCGTGCGCTTGTCGCATGCATCCCCCAATACCTTCATTCTGGGCACGGCGCTGGTCATTGTCTCGACTTCTCTGGCCGTCGGATACCTCCTGACCTCCTTTTCCCCCGAAGCATCGGGCAGTGGCATTCCCCAGCTCAAACTCGCGTTTTGGAAGGATTTCGGATTTGTGCCCTGGCGGGTCGTGTGGGTCAAATATCTCGCCGGGGTGCTAAGCATCGGCGGTGGATGCAGCCTTGGGCGCGAGGGGCCGAGCGTCCAGTTGGCTGGTGGTGTGGCATCAAACCTGGCCGGCCTCTTTGGCGAGGCCAAACAGCACCGGCGCCTTGCCTCTGCGGCAGGTGCAGCCGCGGGCCTCGCCGCCGCCTTCAATACCCCATTGGCAGCCGTCACGTTCGTTTTGGAGGAAATCATCGCGGACTTGAACAGCGCACTGCTTGGCAGTGTGTTGTTGGCATCGGTCATCGGCGCGTTCCTGGTCCATGGACTAGTGGGCAAACAACCGGCGTTTTCTGTTACTGGCGTCGATTCTCCAGGTTGGTTGGTTTACGTGCTGACGCCCCTCGTGGCAGCAATCGCGGCTTTGACCGGGGTGGTCTTCCAGAAATGGACCATGGGCCTGCGAGCCAGGCGCAAGAATTTCCGGCGTGTCCCGGCTTGGGCGCGTCCTTCGCTGGGCGGGGTGATCACGTGGGCGCTCGGGTGTTCGATTTTTCTCACAACCGGCCACCTCGGCGTGTTCAGCCTTGGTTATGACGATCTGTCGGCAGGATTGAGCCACAACCTGGGCTGGAAGATTGCGGCAATTCTGCTGGGTGCCAAACTGGTGGCGACCGTCTTGTGCTACGGGCTGGGCGGCTGCGGTGGGATTTTTTCACCGACACTCTTTTTTGGTGGCATGTGCGGGGTGAGCCTCGCTGGTTTGGGGGCACTTGCCCTGCCGCTCAATGGGCCAGACCAGTTGACGCTGGCGGTCGTGGGGATGAGCGCATGCCTCGGGGCGGTTGTGCGGGCGCCGGTGACCGGCATCCTGATCGTATTTGAAATGACACATGAGTTTTCGCTGGTGCCCGCCCTGATGCTCGGAGCGCTGGTCAGCCAGGCCATCAGCCGCAAGCTCAACCGGCACAGCTTTTACGAGGAGATTCTCATGCAGGACGGGCACAAGCTGGAGCATGTGATTCCCCCGCGCGACTTGCAGAGCTGGCAGCAATTACCCGTGTCGGCCATTGCGAATTTCCAACCCGTGGTGGTGCGGGATTTGAACGCCGGCGAGATCCGGAAACTCTTGCGAGCGCATCCATATCAACGTTTCCCCGTCGTGTTAAGCGGCGTTTTGAACGGCATCCTTACGCGGAAAGAGGGTGAGACCGCGTTGAATGAAAAACGTTCGCCAACATGTGAGCCAGTCGTCGCCTGCCTGCCGCATCAAACTATACGGGAATTGCAGGGACTACTGATTGAATCGACCTCGCAGCTAGTCGTCCTGCTTGACCAGCCAAACGGCCGAGTGCTCGGATTGGTAACGCTTCACGATCTGTTGCGGGCGCAAGTGTCCATGTCCAAAAACAGCACGCGCTGAAAGTATCTGGTAAGGACTTACTCGCAAGCGTCATCGATGGCGTGCTCAGCAATGATCTCTTCCGGTTTTGATGAGCCCACAGCGCAGAAGCTGCGATGCATTGTACCACTTGGAGCGATGCTGCTGGGCCTGTAGGGTTTGGCGGGGAGCGGACTTTTTGCAAAGTGGCGTCCCGTCATGCTGGCAGTAAGCTTCACCCTGTTCGCTTTGGCCTGGTGTTTCAGCTGCCGCAAACCGCCTGCCTGCTGCTCTCAAAACACAAGTTGTCCTGAGCCCCCTGTAGATTGACCAGGGCCACGCTCTTGGTTGGCGACCATATTGATTCTCGTCGTCGCCGGAGTTCCCACCTGGTCTGGAGTAGTTATACCACGGCTTTGCGCTACATGGTGTGCCATATTCCAGCTGTAACGGCCCCCGGCACTACGAACGACTATAACAATGTCAACTATCAGGCGTTGGGATTTGTGCTTGAAGCCGCAACTGGCCAATCGTACGCAACGTACCTATCGCAGAAGCTCTGGCAGCCATTGGCAACGCTTTGAAGCACCGCAGATGCAAATGGGACTCCACCTCACGCAACTACGGAAGCCGAGTAGGTAACCAATCTCAGTTTCCGCGTGACCCCTAAGTCGCAAAGGAAATTCGATCAAGAAACGGGTAACTATTTTTGGAAAGCAACAAGAGGCGCTGGCGGGCGGGATGAACACGGCGGAAACCGGGTCTGCTGATGCTCAACTCAATACGCGAACCCAACGTTGTTTTGGAGATGATCTCCTCGAAATTGTGCGCGCAAGAGTGGTGAAATAATCTGGATTCGAGTGCCAGTGAAAGTGCCAGTGGAAGGGTTGTGGCAGAGTACTTGCTGAGTACCGGCGGAGTTATCCTGAGTTAAGCGGAGTGCTTGACAACCTCACGCAAGTGCCTGATTCTATTGGCGTTCGAGAGTTCTGAGGCTGTACGCCTCTGGTGGTGAGGGAGTAGTGCCGGAGTAGTGGTTTCCACTTCTCCTGTTCGAGTCCCACCACCGGCACCAAGTGCAGATCGGCCCGTGGAATCAATGGTTTTATCGCCATCATCTGAACGTGCTCCCGTTCCATCCCCAATTGGCCGCTTCGACGTCGGTGAAGTTCAGGTAAATGCGATTTTGCGGGACCCCAAGGGAATTGGTCAGCAACTTGCAGACCTGCAGCGTAAGCTTGCGATTCACCTCCCCGCTCAGGCCGCCGATGCTACGAATATCCACAAACGCCGCTTCACCCGGGTTCCCGGACATCAGCACGGCGGCCTGGCTCGCGGTGACCATCACGTATTGCTCCGGCTTGCCGATGGTCTCGGCGACGGTTTTTGAGAGCGAAGCCAGAAGGGCTTTCCGTTTATCGTCGGAGAGGACAACCGTGGTTTCAAGTTTCAAAAGAGGCATAAGTTGATCAAAGCATTCACTTTGTAGTTTCCACAGTCAATCGGGCTGTTCAGTCTTCCGGCCGTTCTCCGGCGGGCGCCATTTTCACCAGCTTGGGATCGAATTGGCCGAGGACCGTTACGAGGTCGCTCTGGGCGGCCATGACCTGGTGGATGTTCTTGTAGACCATCGGCACTTCATCCAAACCTGCGGAAATCAGGGTCACACCTTGCTGACGCAGAAAACGGTTGGCATCCTTCCAATTGAACTTTTCGTTTGCAGCTTTGCGGCTCATCAACCGGCCAGCGCCATGAGAGGCGGAGTTCAGTGATTCGGCATTGCCTTTGCCGGCGACGACGAAGCCCGGCGAGGCCATCGAACCTGGTATGATTCCTAAGACCCCCAGGCCGGCAGGTGTCGCGCCCTTGCGGTGAACGATTACTTCGCGTTCGACGCCATCGAGCACGTGCCGTTCTTTCCAGGCGAAGTTGTGGTGATTTTCGAGGTCCAGCAGCACTTCGGCTCCGAGATTAGCGGCGACATGTTTGTGGATGAGGGCGTGATTGGCGGCGGCATAACGGCCCATCAACTCCATCGCTGCCCAGTATTCCTGGCCCTCCTGAGAATCCAGCGACAACCAGGCCAGGCGCTTCAGTTCCTTCGGCAAGTCGGGGAACTGGCTGAAGGCGATCTTGCTGTAGTGGTCGCAGACGGCAGCGCCGGTGCCGCGGCTGCCGCTGTGAGATAACAGCGCGACGTAAGTTCCCGGGGCGAGTCCATGAATTTCCCCATGAACGGTGAAGAGGCCGAACTCGACAAAGTGATTGCCGCTGCCGCTGGTGCCGAGTTGCGACCAGGCACGATCCTTGTTTTGGCTGGTGACCGGGCTAACGCTCCAATCGGCATCCAAGACTTCGTGGTGCCGCCGGTTTTTGAAATTGGCACCGACACCAAAGCGCGTTTCGGCTTCAATGGCTCGGGTGAGCCGATCCTGGTGCCTCTCCAAATCGCGCAGGGGGATATCGAGCACGGTCATTTTCATGCGGCAGGCGATGTCCACGCCGACCGCGTAAGGGATCACCGTGTTCTCGGTAGCCAGCACGCCGCCGATGGGCAGGCCGTAGCCAACGTGCGCATCCGGCATGAGGGCACCGGCCACTGCGATCGGCAGCAGGCAGGCTTTCTCCATCTGCATTACCGCTTCGTGTTCGAGTCCTTCACCCCACTGGCGGTATTTGACGGGCTTGGTGCGAGGAGGCGGTGGAGCTTTGAGGAGCGCCTTGGCCAACTCGCCTCGCAGGCAGTCATCGGTAAAAGCGGGCGGATTGGCGATGATCGCCTTCAATTCCTCCTCCAGTCGCATCTTATCGCCACCGGCGAGGATGAATTCGCTGATGAAATCGGTCGCGCGCCGGGTGGCCTCACCCAGCGGCACGCCGAGACGGATGAAATCTTTGGTGTTCATGGGAAGATTGGGGTAGTGAACCAAGGGAGTGCTGGGGCGCGAAATCTATCTTTGAAATCCTTTGAAATCCTTTGAAATGCTTTGAAATCCTTTGATGGGCATGAGACTCGCGTGGGCAATGAGCCGTTCAAAATCACTGCAATCTAGTGCAATCTAGTGCAAAGTAGTGCAACTCGACGGGTTAACCGCGGATGGCGCGGATTTACGCGGATGGGCTCGGGCCATAACTGGCGATACCGCCCACAATGAGTGGGCTGGCCATAGGGTCTGTTTTGTCTGTTTTTTCGTTTTTTGATTTTTCAGATTCAGCCGGGCCACAGGGTTAGCGCCTGGAGGCCGGCGGGGCGCTGCAACACACAGCGCCCTATTATATGTAAGGAACGTCAGGCGCGGAATTTGCCATCCGGGCGCGATTCTGGTCGAAATATTCATAAGGAAAATATAGCGTGGCGGGGGGTAGGAGTCTTCTTAGCGAACCGGGGTTTTTATTAAGAGAGCTCACTCGCGGGTGCCCAACCTCTGTAACCGGCGACCGTTTCGACGGGAGCGGGGTGATCTGGCTATCGGAGGGGCAGATGCTCCAGGCGATTGTGAAGGTCCTCCGGTTCGCCGGCTTTCGCGATGACTTCCAGGTCACTGATGCACCGACCAATCGTCACACGGAGTTGATGGGCGTAAATAACGCCCGCAAAGAATCGCCCACTCTGTTGCCGGGTTTTCGCTTCGGCCAGCAGGTCCTCGTCTCTCGTAAACAGGGCCCGGTTCAAAGCCGTAGCCCGGTCGAGGAGTTCGTCATCCGGCAATTCAATTGTGCCGTCTTCCTGCGCAGTTTTGACGTCCACCCCGCGGCGGGATAGAGCACGCGTAATAGGAGCGGGAACATGGACGTCCATGTAGAGCGGGATGCTCACGGCAACTTCCCAAGCCGCCGCAATCGTTGCCGCAGTGGGGAGTCTTTCGACTCTGCCGCCAGCTTTTCCGCCTCTCGGAGGCTGCCTTCGATCTGCTTATCAAACTCGGCTTGGTGATCAAAATAATAGGTCAGCGCCGCATGAATCTGCGCCAGCGAAAGGTGCGGCTGCTGATAGTGCATCTCCTCGGGACTCCATCCATAGGCCAGATGATCGAGGACCACCTCGATCACTTTAACGTTGGTCCGGTCAATCCAGGCGCGCCCGTCGGCGTCGGTCCAAACATGAGGTGCGGCAACTGTTTCCGGCATAACAACGAGTAAACGTGGCAGTTCGGATCGCGGGCGTCAATAGTCAGGCTTTTGCTTTCCTCCGGTAGAACATGAGACCCGTGCGCGATGGTTACTCATTCGGGCACCTGCACATACGGGCCGAGGTTTATTGGAGATGCAAATGGCACAGGAGACGCTGTTAGAGGAAGGGGCCGACGAGCGCACCGCTCGGCGCGCGCGGGGCACTGTCCAGAACCAAGACAGGTGGTTGCGGCAGGACACCAGCCAGCGCAGCGAGGCTCTGATTATGGTTTGGTTAAAAACCTTGCGTCTCAGTCCGGGCAGTCCGTGAAAGCGGCGCCGGTCGCATGACTTGAAGCGGGTTGGCACCATGGCTGGATCAATACCAAATGGAGCGGCCCTAACACGATATGAACGACAATGGTGAAGCAGTTAATCCGACGCAGAAGGCAACGGTGGAGCGGGGGAACGTTGCAGAAAAGACGATGGAGCTTTCGAAATTCCCGAGCCTCCAGGACGAATATGTGAAGGCGGAACTGCACAACGGCATTGTCATGTTTGCCGATATCCGCGGGTTCTCGTCCTACATTGACGCCAACTCAGATTATGCGATCAGTCTGCTGGCCTGCTTCCGGCGAGTTCTCTTCGAACATCTGTCCGCCAAATCACTCAAGGCCAATGAGAACCACCGTTATACGACGTTCGCCAAAGAGCTTGGGGACGGGGTGATGCTGATGTGGATTGCCGAACAAGGTTCCATTACGGACATTTCGGTGGATGAAATAACCGGCCTGGCATCTGTTTCCCAGGAAGTCGTTAAAGGCTTTTTTGAATTATCGGCCGACTTCGCTCCCGAGAAATACCAGGTCGGGATTGGAATCGCCATTGGGTCGTTTCAGCGGCTGCTTTATCCGGACAAGAACAACCCGGCTCTGTTCCGTTATCGGGACTACTGTGGCGGCACGATCAACATGGCCGCGCGTCTGGAAGGCCTTTCCCGACCGAACGGGGTGACGATTTGCTTCAATGCCCTGCCGCTGAACAAGAAGAACGAAATCAAAGCGGGACTTACCGCCGAGGACTTCAAGGAGGTGACTCACGAAGTCCGGGGTATCGGTAAAACGCGACTCCTTCAATGGGTCTATAACGTCGAAAGTCCGAGCGCCGGCAACGAGCTTTCCGTCCCAAACGCCAGCCGCAACGGAGTCAAAGAAGTTGAGGTTGGCTGAAGATGGCAGAAACCCTCCAAACCTCAATGCCTGAGTCACCCGTGCCGGAGGGATCAGTTCAACCGGCCAAGGAGAGAAAGCGAATTCTGATCGTGGAGGGCGACGGGTTCACCCGCATTGTGCTGATCTTTCTGTTCCGGCTGGCGGGTTTTGCGGTTGATTTCACTTCGAACGTTACGCTTGCCCTGGGGAAATTTCGCGCCTCACTCCCTGATGCCCTGCTGGTGGACCTCAAACTTCCCGTGGTCTCGGGGATGGAGTTAATCCGGACGGCGCGCCGCGAGCCACAATTCGGCGACCGGCCAATCTACGTCTTTACCGACAAGGACCAGATGAGCCGTGCGATTCAAATGGAGGTCCAGCGCAGCGTGACCAGGGTCTTCGACAAGCGCTCGACCGTGATGGAAGACCTGCTGAACATTATTGTCACCGAGGTGTCAGGGGTCCAGGACCCGGAACCATTCGGTACAAGAAAGACGGAGAAGCCGACGTTCGAGCCGCCTGTCAACGCGGTCCCGCCTGGAGATATTGACGAGATCATCGGCGGAGTTCATGAGGAATGTGAGCTGTGGTTGAACTCGAGCGGCCCCGGAGAACGCGTCGAAGGCTGTGACAAACTGCTTAGCCGGTTGCGTTCCCTACTGAGTTGTGCGCAGGTTGCCGGCTTGCGCAACCTGGCCCGGCAGGCCAAGGCCCTGGAAGAGTTCCTGAATCAATTTCAGAACGGTCGGGCCACCTTTAACAAGGAGGAGCTGGGCATGATCGGCCGCGCCGTGGAGCTGCTGAGCTCGCTGTCTGATGGCGATGCAAAGGAGCTTAACCAGTTCACAGTTGGGGTCATCGATGAGTCACCCTTGTCTGGCGGAGCCCTCAGCGTTGCGCTGCTCAGGGCGGGCACCAAACCAGTTTCCTTCGAAGACCCTGCACAGGCGCTGACATACCTGGCGTCCAACCCGGTGGAGCTGGTCATCGCTAACCTTGCGGTTCCGGAGTTGCACGGCTTCGATTCGGCCCTCAGTCAGTTTCCCCAGCTCCCAGGAACGCCAGTTATTGTGGTCTCCGACCCGATGCCAACGAATGACCCCGATTGGGCTGAACCTGCCGCTGCCCCATTGAACGCAAAGTCAAGATTACGCACAGGACTCATCATGAAGACTCTTACTGAGCTGCAAAGTCCGGCCAGCCGGCGGACTCAATCGATAGCTGCCTCTCCAGCGCGCGGCGCCATAGCGCGGGAGGAGGCCACGCCAAATTCTCCCGGGAGTGCGCCCGCGGATAGCGGCGGACCAATCAGTTCGCCGCCCTTGAAGCCATGGGGCCAGCTACTTCAGGCGCGCCTCAAGCCGGGGCTCGTTTCCGAGCCCGCCAGCGCGCCGCCCGATTTGCAACCGGCTAGCCTGAATTCCGTCGAGGCAAGGGAACCTTCAAACCAAGCGACGATCTTTTTTGTCGAAGACGACCCGTTCGTGCTAAAAGTTTATACCAAAGCCCTCGAGCGCGCCGGCTTTCGGGTCGAAACCGCCGGGGACGGTTTGGCCGCGTTCGAATTGCTACCGCAGCTTAGACCTGCATTGGTCGTGCTGGATCTGATGCTTCCGAAGGTCGACGGGCTGGAAGTTCTTCAATTCGTTCGGGCCGATAGCGATCTAAAGGACACGCCGGTAATCGTACTTTCCAATTCTTATGTGGGCCAATTGGCCGCCCGGGCCAAGGAGGCGGGGGCCAACTGCGGACTTTCGAAGGCCGACTGCACGCCGGCGAAGCTGGTCCAACACGTTTGCGACCTACTGAGACACCCGGTGCCGAGTCCTTTGTTCGAACCCGGCCTCGACGCTTCCGGAGCGCCGGCGCCTACCGGCGAAGAGGCGGTCCTGGAGAGTGCGATGGAGACCGGGCAGGCTGCCTTGAGAGAGCAGGCGCCAAAGGAAGTCGCAAAACTTCGGCGCTTGTGCCTCAGTTGCACCAGGGCGGTGGATTCGGAAAAGGACTTGGTGGAGTTAAGCGAGCTGTATCGCCGGGTCCGCTTTCTGAGCGCACGTGCAGCCCTGATTGGGTTCACCAAAATCGCGGACGTGAGCAGCGTGCTCGAGGGCCTGCTGTTTGAACTCATGTTCAAGCAGTCGCAGTCGGCAAGTTCGACCTTTCAAACCATTACGCAAGCGGTGGATTTCCTTGACCAATTGGTCGAGAGCAACGATACCACGTTCGCCGGGCCAAGACCTGAGCTCAAGGTGCTGGTGGTGGACAGCGACGCTGCCGGCAACGTTGCGACTGTTAGGGGTCTCCAGCGAGGGCATTTCGAAGTGCTGGGCGCTCAAGATCCGGCCGAGGGCATTCGCATGTTGCAAGGCGGCCGCTTCGATGCCGTCACCATGGACATCAACACGCCGGCCCAGGACGGTTTCGAGGTCTACCAACAGTTACGCCTGATGCCGCAACACCAAACTGTTCCGGTTCTCTTCTTCAGCGCGAACAACGAGTTGCAAGACCTTGCGAACAGCGTCATTTCCGAGGGCAACGATGTTATACCGAAAGGGGCCTGTGCCTTGGAAGTGGTTCTAAGGCTCATTATGCACACGCTCAGGCCGGGCGGCCAAGGTTTCGCCGTCAACTCCGGCCCGCCAGGTCTTGCCGGGAGCCGACAACCGGCAAGCGACCCGGAAGGAAGTTTGTTGATTGAGGACGATTCCAACTCCAGCGAGTGGCAAGCAGCCCCCGAGCCATTTGCCTCGCAGGAGCCAATGACGCACCAGTCTGCCGCAGGCAGCCTATCCTGCGAACCTCTTCAGGGAAGTGAAGCCTGCGAGACGCCGCAAGCTGAAGAGGAAGTCCTGGCGAAGATGTCCGCAGGCATGGTCACGGAAAGGTCAACCGATGAGCCTGACGGCGCCATCAGGCAGGGCGCGGCTCCTGTTTCGGAAACGCCTGAGGAGCAAACTCTGCAACCGGCGCCAGAGGCCAAAGAGACTGAAAACGAATGGCTCGCCGACACAGACGGAGTTACTGCTGAACCCGCTCCACTACTTCAATGCGGTGCCAACAATGGCACCAACCAAAACGAAAGCGCTCCAGCGTTTGAATCGAAAGCACCTGATAGGCAAGGCTTCCCGCCGACGCGCCAGGCCAGACAGGCTGAGAGCGAAGGGGGCTTTGTCCTGGACGAGGTTGGAGCAGAACCTGACTTGCCGCCGCAAGGTGACGCTGAGAATGGCATCATCGAAGAGCGAAACGCTCCCGTGCCCGATGCGACCGCGACGGAGCCAAACAGCGGGCGCAACCTTGTAGAGCTACTCCAGGCGCTCCAAACCGAATGCGCCAAACAGCGCGAGACGGTGGCGAAATATGCGCAGGAGCGGGAGTCACTGTTAGAGCGGATTGTCAACGCGGAAAACGACCTGCAGCGCCAGGGGTTTGCCTTCGAGCAGGAGTTGGAAGGGTTGCGCCAGGCCGGGGAAGAGGTTAAGGGCCAGTTGGCCAAAGAACAACAGGTCAACGCCGATGCCTCCAAGCGGGTCAAAGAACTGGAGAGCCAGTTGCAGTCGGGCAAAGACCAGGCCGCTGACCTGGAGCAAGGGATTAGCCAAAGAGTGGCCACCCTGACGCGGGTGACGGCTGACCTGGCCAAAGAGCGGGGCGAGCGCCACCGAATCGAGGAACGCGCCGCAGCGCTCAACCAGCGCCTGCAGGAGCTGCACGCCGAATCCAAGCTTTTGCTGGAATCTCAGCGCGCGGACCAGGAGCGCATCGGCACGCTGGAAGACCAACTGCGGCAGCGGGAGGAAGCCCTGGCCCGGCAGACTGTCGAGTTGGAGCATCAAAAGGCCGAATGCCGCCTGGCCGAGGAGCAATTGGACAAGACTAACGACCTGAGTGCGCATTTGCATAAACACCTCTCGTCGTTTGATGTTGCGCGTAAGACACTCAACAGCACCCAGCAAGAGCTGCAATCGCGGCTGGACGCTGCCCTGAATTCGCTGCAAGAGAGCGGCTCAAAACTCGAAGGTGAAAACGCCGAACGGGAACGCCTTGCTACCGAGCTCGAAGAAGCCCGGCGCGAACTCCAGAACCATAGCCGAAAGTACGAGACTCTGGGAATCGAACTACAGGCTACCCTTAAAGCGCTGGGCGAAAGTGAATCGAAACTGCAGCAGGAAACCGCTGAACGCCAACGGCTGGCGGCAGCGCTGGATACGGCACAACGCGAGCTTCAGAACCAAGGCCGAACCCGCGAGACGCTCGACTCAGACTTCAAGGCCGCCTCGGAAGGGCTGCGTGAGAGCGAATCCCGGGTGCAACAGGAAACGGCGGAGCGTCAGCGCCTGGCTCAAGCGCTCGAATCTGCTCAGCGCAATCATCGCGATCATTCCCAAAGAGCCGAACTCGAGTTGAGCAAAGCCCAATGCGCACTTCAGTTCGAGCAGGTTGAACGGGAGCGCCTGGTGGCCCAGATGGCGCGCTTGCAGCACGCTTCGCTTGACGCCGAGCGCGGCACCCGTTTGCAGCGCAACACATGGCGCAAACAGATTCAAGAACCGGTCGATAATCTATACAAGGGCGCCAACAGCTTGCTTCAGCTCGAGATGAGCGAAGAACAGAAGAAGTTGGCAGAAGCGATCCTCCGGGACGTTCTCATGGTTCAGAACACGCTCCAGGAACCAGAAACGCCGCAGGTGGAGCCCCGTGAGGCGGCCTCGAAAGCGGACCCTGCCGCTGGCGCGGCCACCGAAGGCAGTTCGGCACCGCCGGAATAGAGGCGGGCTTCGAAGCATTTTTTCCTCGGGCTTGATGAAGCTATGCAAGGAACGTCAGAGAGCGCCAAATTGACAAGGGGATAAATCCGGTCGAGCGTGCCTTCGCAGTTCCGCGGGCGAGCAAGAGGTTAATGAGAGCGCCTGGCGAGACGAGATTGGTTATGACCGAGCTGGAGCAGGACGAGCAATTTTACCGGGACACGGAGAGCGTGGCTTTTCCGAAGCTGGACGACCGGCAACTGGCGATGATCGAGCCGCTAGGGGCGCGGCGCATCTTACGGCCCGGCGAAGTGATCTACAAAGCGGGCGAGCGCGACGTGGGGCTGACGGTGGTCCTGCGCGGCACCGTGGAGGCCTTTGAATCGCGCGACGGCCAGGAGCAAATCCTCGGGACCATGGGTCCGCGGAATTTTGCCGGAGACGTGTCAACGCTCATGGGCACGGCGGCCGTGGCCAACGTTCGGGGCGGGGCAGAAGAGAGCGAGATCCTGGAAGTGCCGGCCAACCGGCTGCGGCAGGCGCTGGCGGAGCTGCCAGGGGTGAGTGAGCCGCTCGTACGCGCGTTCATCATGCGCCGAAAACGGCTGCAACGCGACCGGGAGTTCGCCGGGTTGCGCATCCTCGCCCAAGAGGGTTCGCGGGAGGGGCGCCAGCTCGATGATTTTCTGGACAAGAACCACATCCCGCACCGGCTGATTAACTTTCAAACCGAAGCTGGGCGGGGGTTGTGCGAGCGACTGCACCTGTCGAGCCGCGATCTGCCGGCGCTGATCCTGGCCAACGGCGCACCTTTGCGGCATCCCTCTTTGCGAGAGGTCGCGCGGGCAGCCGGATTGCTGCGCTCGGTGGCGGCTGATGAGGAGGGCGAAATCACTTGTGACCTGGCTATAATTGGCGCAGGACCGGCCGGCCTGGCGGCCGCCGTGTATGCTGCTTCGGAAGGGCTCAAGACCGTGGTGTTGGAAAGCTTTGCGCCGGGTGGCCAGGCCGGGTCTTCGTCTTTGATCGAGAACTTCTTCGGTTTTCCCACGGGCATTGGCGGCGGGGAGCTAACCTACAGCGCGCAACTGCAGGCGTATCGATTCGGCGCGAGGTTCGCCACACCGGCGCAGGCGCTGGCGATGACATTTACGGACGGGGATTCTGGCGCGACTCTGCAAGCCGAGGGCTGCAGCGCTATGCTTCGCGCCAGGTGCGTGCTCATCGCGACGGGGGCTGAGTACCGCCGGTTGGAGGCCGAGGGGCGTGAGCAATTTGAGGGGACCGGGGTTTATTACGCGGCGACAGGCCGGGAAGGGCGGCTCTGCCGGGGCTCAACGGTGATTGTGGCCGGGGCCGGCAATTCGGCTGGGCAGGCCGCGATGTTTCTGTCGGAACAGGCGGAGAAGGTCCTGCTGGTTATCCGCGGGGAGGGCCTGGCGAAAAGCATGTCCAGCTACCTGGCGCGGCGGGTCCAGGCAAAAGCGAACATCGAGATTTTGGCGCACACGGAGATCCGAAGGATGAGCGGCCAAAAGGCCCTGGAAGCGGCCGAGTTGGAGGACACGAGCACGGGTGAGCGGCGCACGGTCCAGGTGGCGGCGATTTTTTCCATGATTGGCGCGAAACCATGCACAGACTGGCTACCCCCTGAGATCGAACGGGATGAAAAGGGCTTCGTCAAAACGGGCCATTCCGTCGCTGAAGCACCCGCATGGAAAAAAGCGAAACGTTCTCCCGGCCTGCTGGAGACGAGCCGTCCGGGGATTTTTGCCGCCGGCGACGTGCGCTCCGGCTCGGTGAAACGCTGCGCTGCGGCTGTTGGCGAGGGAGGGATGGCTGTCGAAGGGGTACATGAGGTTCTTGGAACCTACGCCTAACTTGCGAGCGTGCGTCAGGGTCCCGAATAGCAGTTGAACAGGAGTCTTCATGAGCTTGCGCTCTCCACCGGGATGAATCAACCAGCGCAATACCCAACAACAGTACGCTGGAGGCGTTCATCGGATCGGTGCCGGCGATGTATTCCTGCCAAGTTGGAACGCCGTCCCCATCCTTGGTGGGCCATATAAGGGCAAAAAGCCTGTGTATCCCAATTTCCGGCGTAAAAACTGCTGTCTTAGCCGCAAGGGATTCTTTCGAAGCGAGAATCCAAGCAACCTCGCGAGTGCCGATGAAGAAAACTCAGGAAAGCATTGTTCCGTTGATTACGCTCTTGGCGATGCGCCTCTTGGGCAACCGTTCCATGGCCCAATTTTGGGCAGCTATGCCCTCCCCTGCCACGGCTTGGGCTGGAATAGCATGCTCGACCGACGGGTTAAAAATCGCTGGTGCCAGCGTATGGGTGCCCGGCCTCCCGTACGGGTATGGCCCGATCTATCACTCGACTGATGGCGGGGCAACCTGGCAGCTCACCGGCGCGCCCGCGACCAACTGGTCGGCGATTACTTGTTCGGACGGACCCATCCTGGTCGCAGTCTCGGGAGGCAGATACGGATCCATTTTTATTTCGACCAACTCGGGAGCAACCTGGACGCAACTCTCAGCGCCGCTAACTAATTGGGTAACCGTCACCTGTTCGGCCGATGGGACCAAAATGGCCGCGGCCGGCCAGACCTATCCTAACGGTGGCCCGGTCTATCTTTCCACCGACGCCGGTAACACCTGGAACCCAGCCCTCTTGCCATCAGACGGCTGGATCTCCATCGCATCTTCCGCCGACGGCTCCAGACTCGTTGCAGCCTCTGACAACTACGGCACCGGAGCAATCTACGTTTCGGCGGATTCTGGAGCCACCTGGACCCGCACCTCCGTTCAAACCAATGTCGGATGGACGGTGGCCATTTCTGCGGATGGAAGCAGGCTCTTTGCAGGCCCACGCAGCTATCCGTCTGGATGCCAAGCCTGTACTCCTATATACCGTTCAACAGACTTTGGCCTTACTTGGATACCAACCCCCTCACCCTTGCTCCCTTGGACCTTGATCGCCTGCTCGGGCGACGGCTCGAAATTGGTCGCCGATTCAGGCGGATCAATCTTCGTTTCTGCGGACTCCGGAGCGTCCTGGCGCGGTTCGGAGGCGCCGGAGGCGCCATATAACTCCTGGAACGCTGCCGTGTGTTCGGCCGACGGAAGCCGGCTCTTGCTTTCTCCAGGTTTTGGAAATGTATTCACCCTGCAGCAAGGTCCAACATTGCACATTTCGCCGACGGGTACCAATCTCCTTCTCTCCTGGCCCGATTATGCAGCAGGTTTTGTTCTGCAGCAGAGCCCAGCGGCCCACGGAGCAGATTGGTTGGACGTTCCTGTCGCACCGACTGACGCCGGTCAACAGAACCAAATCACAGTCTCCATTTCAACGAATAGTTATTTCTACCGCCTTTACGCGAACCTTGCTCCGGCGATTACAAACCTGCCTGGAGACCAAACTGTTGCCGCCGGCACGAACGTCATCTTTTCCGTCCACGCCTCCAGTTCCACCCCGCTCACCGATCCAATGCCCATCGCGTATCAATGGGAGCTCAACGGCGTCCCTTTGCCAGGGCAAACCAACAACACCTTGAGCCTCACAGACGTCCAGGCTGCAAATGCGGGTGTCTATACCGTAATCGTAAGCAATTCCGTCGCTTCCGTTTCCACTGCTCCCGCTACCCTGAGTGTGGCTGACGTTCCACCACTGCTCTGGAGCGACTTTCCCAATCGCGTCGCCATCGCCGGAACCTTCATTTCGCTGGCGGCATCGATTCACGGCAGCGAACCACTCGCCTACCAATGGCATGCCAACGGAACAAACATTCCCGGAGCGACCCTGGCCTCCCTGAGCTTTCCCAATGTCCAGCCCTCCGATGTCGGGCGTTATTCTGTCACCGTCACCAACACTCTGGGCTCCTTGACCACCCGCGCTGCCTTGCTGACGGTGAAATCATACCCGCTGCCGCCTACCGCTATGGTTGCTTGGGGTGACAACTCCCTGGGCCAGACCAACGTGGCCCTTACCGAGTCTAACGCTGTTGCCTTGGCGGCCGGGGAGCAGCAAACCATCTACCTGCGAATGGACGGCACGATGGGTGATTTCGGGCAGCAGCTTCGCAGTGATTACACGCCTTTTCCTCCCATGGCTGCTATCGCTCTCCGCCAGTATTCCTACGGAGGTTATGGCTTGGCACTCGCCTCCAACGCCGTCCCGATCGCCTTTGGCATCACCGTGTTGTCCGGCGCAAGCGACGTGCCGGTCTCCGTAACCAATGTGGTGGCCATTGCCTCCGGCAATCCCGGGCTCGCTGTCAAAGACGATGGCACGGTGAGTGGCTGGCTGCACCTCGGTACTATCGATTATTCTGGCATACTCCCCTTTCTGCCCTCTTTATCGAACGTCGTCGATATCGCAATGGGAGAATTTGTGACCGGCGGCTTGGATATCGCTCATTGCCTGGCTCTCAAGAGCGACCATACCGTCGTGGCTTGGGGCAACAACGCTCAAGGCGAGAACTCTATTCCTCCCGGACTCACCAATGTCATCGCGATTTCTGCCGGCATTTACCACGACCTTGTTCTAAAGCGCGACGGCACCGTGCGGGCGTGGGGCGACAACAGCTTGGGACAAACCAACGCCCCTCCGGCCCTTACCAACGTCGTTGCTATCTCCGCCGGCGGTTTTCACAACCTTGCCCTGTTGGCGAACGGTACCGTTGTCGCCTGGGGCGATAATACCTATGGACAGTGCGCGGTACCCGCTGGCCTCACGAACGTCGTGTACGTCTCTGCCGGCCGGAATTACAGCACCGCGCTAGTCCGGCGCTAATAGTTCGCCCCCATCGCTCACGGATGTGATTGGAGCATGAAAAAGCGGCGACGCCAATCCATGGACCGCATCTCGTCACATTCGTAAGTACATCGGATCAGTATTTAACAATGACACAAAAGGCCACGAACGGAGTTATGTGATTGGGCAGCAGGCGGAGCGGAGCACGCGCAGGACCTGAACGGGATCGCAGCCGTAAATGCCGGCGCCAAATGCTGCGTTGCATTCGATTACCGCCCAGCCGCGGTCTTGAATCAGGCAGGGTCCATGGCAACCGCATCAGGAAAGGTAACGGTTTGGTTGCGGAGAACCGACTCGCAAAAGCGATTGGCTTGTTCCAACTCGGCGCCGCTGGATGACCAGGAACCGTCTTCCGATTTGGTCGGCTGGCCATCGCGCCAATAGGCGGAAGAGGTCACAACTTGGCGGTCGAGAACAAAGCAGCGAAATTCGGTAGTCCAGTCCACGACTTCCTGCACCAGCATCGGCAGGTCTTCGGGCAACGGACCCGGTGGAGGAAGTTCGGCGCCACTGGAATAGATGCGCGCCTCGAAGCATTTTTCCTCGGCGGGCTTGATAAAGCTGCGGGTGGCGACCTTGCGCGCCTCGGTCAGGGCCGCCAAGCGCACCTCCCGGCCTCGCCAACGGCACGGAAGTTTGGGCAGCCAATCGGCTTCTGGTTCTTGAAGCCGCAATCCGAGTGTCTGAGCGACGTGCTGGGCGAACAGAAGCTCGCCATACACCGCCAAATCGTGAGGGGAGATTTCCGGGACTCGCCAACCATGCAAACGGATCAGTTTCCAGTTCTCGGCGATGCAGGCGCGCCAGAGCTTTTGAGCGTCCTCGGTCTGACGCGATGAGAGGAGGAGGGTTGGCATCTCGGGAGCCAAGGAGTGTTCCTATCAGAACGCGCCTCACTTGGGTCTGATGTCCTCGTTTTTTGTAACGAATGCGGCGGCGCTCCGTTCGCCCTCCTCGACCTCTGCTCGAGACATCCGTCGGGTGATCTGGTCCCTCACTTGTTTTGCTCCCTTATTCCCTCCAGCGGCGGCGAACGAAAACCATTTGTACGCCTCGACGAGACCGGAAACTCCCTCGCCATTTGCGTAGCATGCCCCGAGGTCATACTGCGCTTGAGCATCTCCCTGCTCTGCCGCTCTGCGATACCACTTGACGGCCTCGGCGTAGTTTTTCTGCACGCCTCGGCCCTCACGGTAGCACTGGCCGAGATTGTACTGGCCATCGACATTTCCCTGGCCTGCGGCCTTGCGATACCACCTGAGTGCTTCCGCTGCATCCTCAGCCACGCCGAACCCCTGGTCATAGGCCACGCCGAGGTTATATTCAGCGGCCGCGTTCCCTTGTTCTGCGGCCATGCGATACCATTTCACGGCCTCTGCGGGGTCCTTTTGAACCCCTTTGCCCTCGCGGTAGATCTGCCCAAGATGAAGTTGTGCTTCAGGCAAACCGTGCTGCGCAGCTCTGCGATACCACTTTGCGGCCTCGGATACGTCGAGGGAGGCCCCAAGTCCCTGTTCGTAAATAAGACCCAGATTGTATTGCGCACACGGATTGTCATCATCCGCCGCACGGCGATACCATTTCACAGCTTCCTTCATGTCACCCAACACGCCTTCCCCTGTTCGATAGCAATCTCCAACCATAAACTCCGCTATTGGGAGGCCTTGTTCGGCTGCCTGACGGTACCACTTGAAAGCCTGCGCGTGATCTTGCTCGATACGCTGACCAAAATCGTAACAGCAACCGAGCGCGTACTGTGCCCATTCGACTTTCTGCTCCGCGGCCTTTCGGAACCACGTTGCCGCCTCGGCGTAGTCCTGTTTGATCGCCTTGCCTTCATAGTAAAGAGCTCCCAAAGCGTATTGAGCCTTGGCATCTCCGTTGCCGGCTTTTGCTCTCAGTTCATCGATGCTCTTGCCCGAGGGGCTTGTCCTGCTTGCTCCAGCCCGGGCAGCAGCTTGGTCACGGCCAATCCGAGGGGTCTGGCCGGATAACCGGGAAGGTGTCAGGGCTAACAACAGGCAAATCTGAAAGGCACGAATCAGTTGACTCGCTTTCACGGCGCCACCTTATTCTGTTCTGATCGACTGGCAAGTCTGTTGTTCACCGTGTTTTGTGACTGCGACTTGCGTTCAAGTGTTGTCCGACCTCATGGCTGTGAAATGATACAATGGCCAGGCGAACAGAGGGGAGCGCCGGACGGTCTCCTCAGGAATGCGGAGCTTGGAAACCAGGTGCTCCACAAGGCCGTTTTGCACCTCCTCAATTTCTGCAACAGACGTCTTCTCGTTCACGTAGGCATTGCGCCATTCCTCGTTGAGGCATGCGAGAGCGGCGCTTGACAGCAACCCCGCCTCAAACGCCAGTTTGATTTGTCCCAAATCGCCGCGCAGTACGTCGAGGCGATTAAGCTCGGGCTCGCGTCCGAATTTCGAAGCGTTCGTGCTGTTATCGGGTAACATCCACTTTCCCGAGTAGAAGTCCCAGTCAACATAAAGCGGCATCTCGCGATCAAAGTACGTGCTATGTGGCATTGCTGGCTCACCACTTTCAGGGTCTGCGGGCTCTGGCCACCACGGCTTCGTCCAATAACACCATGCCGTGGCCACACCGTTGAAGGCCGGTGGATAGCGGCGCATCGCGTTGTACGCATGCTTGAGTCTATGGTTGTAGAATGCCTTGCAGAGGCTTTTCAAAACGTGCGCGTGCTTCGCTGGGTCAACCCGGCAGGCGTCGATCAAGATGAAGACCTTTGCCGTTTCCTCATCCGCGGTCGCTAGTAGAAACGATGCTGAAGCAATTCTCCCGCTGGCCAGCAGGTAGGCGATGTCCCCGAGGAGCCTCTCGACATTGGCGATAACTGCTTGGATCCCATTGGCGAGGCTGGCCGCTATTGCCTCAGGAGATTTGCCTTCAAACAGCGCCTCGTACAGCCGTTTGGCGGGTTCCTGGGCTATTCGTTCAGCGCTCATGTCATTGCTCATGATTCATATCATTTGTAGGACCGGTGCGCGGTTCTGTGTGGGTATCCGTACCGACAGCAACAGAGTTGGCGTTATTGGCTCACTTTGACGGGAGCCTCTTCGCCCTTCCCGTCTGCGCGAAAGAAATTAATCGAGTGGTTCGCCGACAGTTGCTTGCTTTCCTCATAGAGGACAATGCCGACGAACCAAGGGATGTGACCTCGGCCAATCGCATCCAGCGTCCAAGCGTCTTTGAGACCAATCGCCCCCGCTCCTTCTCTAACCACGACCGTGGCTTTCTCATTCGGAAAATGTCCGAATCGTGGATGTACGGCGATTACGGTCGGGCGCTCGTAGGTCTCCCGGTAGATTTCTATCAGCTTGACAAGAGCATGGTGATACGCCAAAGCGCGATTGATGAGCTGCATGATTTGGTCATGGGTGTATGTGCGGAAGGCAGATGGAATTATCACCGAATTCCCATGCAAGCCGTAATCAGCATGGAAGACAGAATTGCGCAATGCTCGATCCCAAATCTCCTTCAACGGGTCGGCGACGGAGGGCATGCCTGCCCCTTTTGCCATTTCGTCCAATTTCCGAATCTTCTCGCCTGGGCTTTGCGGTCGTCCCTTCTTGTCAGGCGGAAACTGGCAGATTTTGAAACGTTCCCCCTGTGAAACCGCAATTAGGTTTGCCAAGCGTTCATAAGGTTCCGAGGCCTCGACGATGTGCCCGTAAGTCCATAATGCGAGGTGTCGTTGCATTTCGAAGTCTTCAATTTTTTCATACAGTTTGATCATGGCAGGAATCGTACGGCGAGTAGTCTCAAATGGATCCCAGCTCATGTCTTTCATGCCTTTCACCCCGAGAAGCGTGTAAACGAACTCGAATTCGCAGGCTGACTTCGCAGCGCGGAACACGATGTCGAAGCTGTTCAGGTATCGGACGGCGTGCTCGTTGAATACTTGGTGGAAGCCCTCCTTGGGGCGATAGGGTAAAGATTCCTCGGTGAATGCCCACGCGCCATTCTCGTCTCGTTGTAACCCGTGGCGACGATGAATTTTCAAACTTTCCATGCGCTTACTTTGTTTATGTGCCGGGATCCATGCCAGCAACTTGAAATCATTTTTATCAATTCGACGTAGGGAGAGCGAGCCTTGAAGCCCGCTCTCCCGCGTGTTATTTCTGCACGAACAGCTTCCAGTCCGCGATGTCATGCGAGTTGCGAATGAATGCCATTGCCGGCCGTTCTTTCGGCGCACGAGGCGTGGACAGGAGCCTGAGGCCGGCCTCGTGCGGCAGGCGGTCGGCCTTGCGCTGGTTCACGTCCTTGGCCGACCAGACATCCGAATGCAGAATGTAGAGTGGAGAATGCAAAATTCTGCGGGGGGCACGGGCGCAGAGCTTCGGGCGCTTCTTTGGCACCGTATTCGAGCGCAGAGTGCAGAATGATGAATGCAAAATGGGGGAGCGTCCGGTGGTTGGTAGTTCACAATCACTTTCCAGGCCGGTGGCGACGTTGGTGGCCATCAGGCAGAACGCCTCCTGCGGCGTGCGCACGTTGATGGCCTGCCAGTTGCGGTTCAGCACCGGCACGGTGGATTTCGTCAGTTTAGTCGTCATGCGGCGGACAAATTTATGATTTACGATTTACGATTTATGATTTCTTCGCTTATCGCGACGGCAGCGCATTTTTGCGGTGTTTGTTCTTTGTTGAGCGTTTCAAAATTCGAGCAGAGGAATTACCCGGTTCACTCCGTCTCTGGACATGCTAAAGCGGTTTTGGCAGCATTCCTCAATGGGTCTTGTCGATCACGTCGAGTATGGAACTGACGAAGCTGGGCTGGAATGCTGAGCTCAATCAGCAATTCGCCCCCCACCATGCCAAGGGCCTGGTCCCGGCTCGCGTCGCGGTGGAGGACAAGCATTTCTTCCGGGTCTGGACCGCTGAGGCGGAGCTTCTCGCGCAAGTGACCGGCAAGAGCATTCACGAAGCTCACCGGTCCAACGCAAAACTTCCCAAGGTGGGAGATTGGGTCGCCATAAGACTGGTACCCAACGAGGAGAAGGCCGTTATTCAGGCTATCCTTCCGCGACGCACCCAACTCTCGCGCAAGATGACCGGCCATGGCGCCACCGAGCACATCCTGGCCACCAATATCGACACGGCGTTCATGGTGACCGCCGCGGACATGAGTTTCGACCCGGTGTGCCTGCAGCAGATGCTGGTGGTGGCACATGAAAGCGGCGCACGCCCGGTCGTCGTTCTGAATAAAATCGATTTGTGCGACGACCTTGAGGCGAAGCTGGCAACTGCCACGCGCGTGGCCGGCGGGGCATCCGTACTCGCGGCCTGTGCGCTTACCGGGCGGGGGGTGAAGAAATTGTCGGAGCTGATCAAACCCGGGGACACGGCCGTGTTCATTGGCACTTCGGGTGTGGGCAAGTCGAGCCTCATCAATCGCCTTTATGGAGAGGACATCCAGGCAACGGTGGAAGTGCGCACAAATGACGCCAAAGGCCGGCATACGACTTCGTGGCGCGAGATGATTTTCCTCCCCCAAGGGGGGGTGGTCATTGATACGCCGGGCATGAGAGAGTTCCACATCTGGATTGCCAGCGAAGGATCGAAGCAAACTTTTCCCGAGATCGAAGCGCTGTCTCCGCGCTGCCGCTTCCGGGACTGCACCCATACAAAGGAGAATAAGTGTGCGGTGCTCGAAGCGGTTGCCGCCGGCACGCTCCCGCGCGAGCGGTATGACAGCTTTCTCAAGCTCCAACTTGAAATCCGATTCCTCCGCGAAGCGGAGAAGAGAGCCGCCTGGCAAGACCGCAAAAAGAGCGACCGTGTGGGCCGTCGCGGGAGGAACACGGGTTAGAGCATGTCCGAAAAGGGTATCCGTCCGTTGGATTTGTGCGACAATGGGGTGTGGACTCTCCATCGTGAACATTTCATCCGCCATTTTTGATTGCAGCGCGCCGGATTTGGATTCGTGTCCGGACGAGTCACTGCCGGAGTTTGCCTTCATCGGCCGCTCGAACGTCGGCAAGTCCTCGCTGCTGAACATGCTGGCGGGCGAGCAGGGAATGGCCCGCGTCTCCTCCACGCCGGGGTTCACCAAGCTCATTAACATCTTCACGATGAACCAATGCTGGCGGCTGGTGGATCTGCCTGGATACGGCTTTACCCAAGGTGCCCGGAAGGACCGCGCCCGGTTAAACAAAGCCGCGGCCGGTTATCTGGAGCATCGCACGAACCTCTGCCTGGTTTTTGCGCTAATCGACTCCGGGCTGGCGCCGCAACAAATCGATCTCGAGTTCGTGGAATGGCTCGTGCGGCGCGCCGTGCCGTTCGTGCTTGTCTTCACCAAGACCGACAAGGTATCTGCTGTCACGGTGCAGACGAACGTCGCAGCTTTTACGGAGCGCATTTCGGCATGGTTCGAAAAGTTGCCAGCGGGGTTCACCTGTTCCGCCGAGACTGGGCAGGGCCGGCAAGAGTTGCTCGGGGTAATCGACGAACAGATGAGGGCAATCAACGCCGCGTCGAGCCGGGCACCGGTACATCCCGAGAGCCTAAGTGCGCAAACGCGCGTTCGAGAAAACCCAAAACGGCGACCCGACCTCAACCGCCCCTGGTGAAGTGGTGACGCGGCGACCGGCAGTGAGAACTGCATAACGTTATCCCAGATCATTTTTGTCGGATTTTCCCAAGCTGAGGCCATACTAATAGGGCAGAGATTGGCCATGAGTGACTGGGAACTTCTGTCGGCTTATGTTCAGGGCGACGAAAGGGCGTTTGAAGCCCTTTTCGCGAAATACTTTCGCATGGTTTACACGACGGCCATGCGGCAGGTGGGCGATCCGCACCTCGCGGAGGAGGTGGCGCAGTCGGTGTTCATCATTTTTTCACGAAAAGCGAGCAAGCTCTCCTCGAGTGTTTCGGTGTGCGGATGGCTCCTGCAAGCGACCCGGTTTGTATCCCGGGATGCCGTCAAGATGCGACTTCGGCGCCATCAGCACGAACAGGAGTTTGCGGCCAGCCTCGACCGCGATTCAGCGCCGACAACCGACGGGAGCGCACTTGGAGGCCTGCTCGATGAAGCTCTCCTGGCGTTGCACGCCACCGACCAGGCGGGCGTGCTGGCGCATTTCTACGAAGGAAAGAATTTCAAGGAAATCGGTGAGATGCTGGCCATCAGCGAGGATGCGGCCCAGAAACGGATCTCGCGCAGCCTGGACAAGTTGCGGGCCTTGCTGGCTAAACGCGGTGCCAAGGTCCCCGCGGCCGCCCTAGCCGGATTGTTGACAGCACAGTTTGCACACGAAGCCGCAGCCCAGGCTCTCCCCGCCGCCCTCCACGCCGTTCAGGCGGCTATGGGAGGCACATTCGCGTCGGGAAACGTTCTGGTGCTGGCGAACCGCGGGATGCGCCTGTTGCGATGGCGTTTCGCGAGCGGCTTGGGTCTAAAACTGTTACTTCCGGTGGCACTATTGATTGGCGGCGCCTGGGCCGCGCGGGAATGGAGCAGTCCATCGCGTTCATCCAACCCGCGGATCGAAGCGCTGGCAAAAAGGTGGAGCGTGATGGACGTTCGGATTGCCGGCGCAAAAAAGCAGGTCGCCCAGATTCCTCCGACCGATCCTCGTTTTCAAGCGCTCTTGGCGCAGGTCACCTCCGTTGCCGCGGATGCCGAGCCCATCCGGGACGAGCTGAACCGGTTGCTGACTCCGGCGCAGGGGCGCGACCAGGTGGCCGAGTTCCTGGCGTTGGAAATCGGTGAGACATTGAAACTCGAGCGGTCAGAAAGGCGCGCCGTGTTCGCGTTGGTCCGGGAGCGCCTGGGGCGGGGAGCGACGCTGACGGACGCGATGAAAGCGATGGCGCAAGACATCCCGGCCGAAGCGGTCCAGATCAAAGCGGTGCTGTCACCGGTGCATCGGCAGAGCTTTGACTCGATTTATGGCGCGGATGGATCGTGTCTCTTTGTTTATTTGGTAATCTCGACGGCTGGAAAGTAAAGGCGCAGCCAAGGCGGGGAGAGGGGGAATGGTTGGCAGGCTTAGTACCCATGGCAATAAATAGTATGACGTATTATTATTGCCCTAGCGGCAGCAATCTGCCAAGCTGTCTTCGCTCACATGAGCGAGGCTATGCCGCAAACAAGCCCA
>Ga0210408_10000549_pt1 | contig 46944 bp, 43 predicted proteins | sample IncBWH4MmetaG_FD_155471 | JGI IMG/M metagenome (GOLD analysis project Ga0210408, IMG submission 155471) | Forest soil microbial communities from Barre Woods Harvard Forest LTER site, Petersham, Massachusetts, United States - Inc-BW-H-4-M | ecosystem: Environmental > Terrestrial > Soil >...
CACCGCCGCGCGATGGAAAGCGACATCATCATCGTCAACCACCACTTGTTTTTTGCCGATCTCGCGATCAAGCAGGCGTCGGAGTACGCGCCTGATGCGGGCATCCTGCCCGAAGTTGGCGCCGTGATTTTTGACGAGGCGCACGAACTGGAGGATGTGGCGGGCAGCTACTTCGGTGTTGCGGTGAGCAACCAGCGAGTGGAGGAGTTGGTGCGTGATGTGGAGGCCTCGCTCAACCGAAACAAACTGCTTGCCGCGTCCGTCATGGGAGCGCTGAAGAGCCTGCGCGAGCGCTCGCAGCTGTTCTTTTCGGTGCTGCCACCGGGCGAAGGGCGCTTCGCCTTCGAGAACCGCCGCGAATTCATGGAGGAAAACGGCGACGAATTCATCGCGCTCAGCCAATGCCTGCAGCGGATGAGCTCAGAATTGCAAAATCTGCCCAGCAAGTCCGAGGAGGTCTTTACGTTCTCACGGCGCGCGCAGGAACTTCAGGCGCAACTGGGATTCTTGCTGGAGTCGGAAGATCTCAACACCGTCTTCTGGATCGAACGCCGTGCGGGCCGTGGCGGTTCGGGCGGTTCCGGACCGGGCCGACGGAACGGCAACGTCTACCTGCAGGCCACACCGATCGACGTTGCGCCCCTCCTGAAGGCGACCCTGTTCGAGCAGCTCGAGACCGCGGTGCTGACCTCGGCTACGCTGGCCGTGGGCGGAGGCTTCGAGTACATGAAGCGGCGTCTGGGCCTCGACCACGTGCGCGAGGTCGTGCTCCCCTCGCACTTCGATTATCCGAAGCAGGCCCTGTTGTATGTTCCCCCCGATCTGCCCGATCCCCGCACGCCGCAGTTCGCCGCGAAAGCTGCGGACCGCATCCGGCAACTGCTCGAAATCACCCGCGGGCGTGCTTTCGTGCTCTTCACCAGCTACGCGCAGATGAACGAGGTCTACCAGCGTCTGCTGGGCGAACTCGAATTCCCCATGCTGCTGCAGGGTGACGCGCCCAAGAGCGCGCTGCTCGAAGAATTTCGGCTGACTCCCCACGCCGTGCTGTTTGCCACCTCATCGTTCTGGCAAGGAGTGGACGTGCAGGGCGAGCAACTCAGCTGCGTGATCATCGATCGTCTGCCATTCGCCGTGCCCAGCGACCCGGTGGTCGCCGCACGAGTGAAGTCGATCGACGCCGAGGGCGGCAATGCGTTCTTCCAGTACCAGGTGCCAGCGGCGGTCATCACGCTGAAACAGGGCTTCGGGCGCCTGATCCGCTCTTTGCATGATCGAGGCCTGCTCACCTTGCTCGACAACCGCATCCTGAAAAAAGCTTATGGGCGGATTTTCGTCGAGAGCCTGCCGAACTACCGCCGGACAAAGGAATTGCGCGATGTCGAGCGGTTCTTCGGCAACGGAGACTGAAGGCGGGGACAAAGTCCCTCTTGGGCAGAACTCCTCGACGGGAACCATTTCCGGCCTCACCTCGTATACGATTACAGCGTGGACCGTACCGACCTCACCGCCGCGGAAGCCGCCATTGCGCCCGCGGGTGTTCGGAAGTTTGCCGCCTCGCGAGTTGGCGAACACCTCAGGCGTCACGGTTCGGTACTCCGCGACCCGGTGTTCGAGGCTCTGGCAGCTTTACGTGCGCACAAGCTGCGTTCCGCGCTGACGCTGCTGGGCGTTACCTTGTCGGTGTCGGTACTGATCCTGGTTGTGTCAGTGATCACTGGCGCAAACCTCTACATTGAGAATCGGGTTGCCAATCTCGGGTCCAATGTCCTCCTGGTGATGCGGTTCCCCATCATCACCAATCAACAGGACTTCTTCAAGGCGATGCGTCGCAACCGGAATATCACCTGGGAGGATTTCGAGGCTCTGCGTGACGGCATGCGGCTGCCTAAGGCAGTTGGCCTAGAGACGCGAACCAACGGCAAGGTCCGCCTGGGAACACAGGCGTTGGACGACATTAATATCCGTGGGGTGACAGCCAACATTGCCGATATGGATGTGGAGGAGCCCGAAACCGGCCGCTACATCACTGACGCGGACAACGAAGGCCGGTCCGAGGTGACTTTCATTGGACAAGAAGTGGCCGAAAAGCTGTTTCCAACGGTCGATCCGGTCGGCAAAACGATCTACATTGACGGCCGCGGCTTCCAGGTCGTAGGCGTGGCCAAGCCGATCGGGACCGTCTTCGGCCAATCCCAAGACAATTTTGCCTACATTCCCATCCGGACCTTCTTGAAACGCTATGGCGAGCACGGGCAGGGTTTGGATCTGGCCATCAACATCCAGGCGCGCGGCCCGGAATGGATGCAGCAGACCAAAGATGAAGCCCGCACCATGATGCGCGGCCGCCGCCACCTCGACCCCATGGCCGATGACAATTTCGGCATTCTGGCGTCTGACACAATCATGGGCTTATGGAAGAACCTAACCGGCGCCATTGCCACGACCATGGTGGGGGTGGTTTCGGTCTTCCTGGTCATCGGCGGCGTGGTGATCATGAATGTGATGCTGGCCAGTGTGACCGAGCGTACCCGCGAAATCGGCGTGCGCAAATCGCTGGGAGCGCGAAGACGCGACATCCTGATGCAGTTCCTGGTGGAATCTGTAGTGATGGCTGCTGTGGGGGGCACGACCGGCATCGCCATTGCCTATTTTCTCTCCACTCTGGTGAGGGTATTCACCCCCGTGCCGTCGCAGGTGCCAATCGGCGCGGTGATTTTGTCGGTTGCAGTCTCGGCTACCGTGGGACTGTTCTTTGGCTTGTACCCCGCGAACCGGGCTTCCAAGCTCGATCCGATTGAAGCGCTGCGCTTCGAGACCTAGGAAATTGTCGAAACAATCGTAGAAAGGCTCCAACCGTGCGGATGGAAATCAGCGAAAACACGCGCATGGCGTTCGATTCTCTCCGCCAGCACAAGGCGCGGTCGCTGCTGACGATATTGGGCGTGGTCATCGGAATCATGGCCATCGTGGCGGTAGCCTCCATCATGGTGGGGCTGGACCAGGATATTCGTGGGTTCCTCGATCAATATGGCACCGAGACGCTGTTCGTTTTTCGCTGGGACTTCGGTTTTCGGGGCACGCTCACAGCCGAAGAACGTAACCGCAAGGCGCTGACCTATGAAGACAGCATGGCTATCCGGGATGAGTGCCCCGACGTGAAGGATGTGACGGTCGAAGTCTTCCCTCGGCTAGAACCGGGCAGGCCCCTCACAGTGGTGCCGGCGCGCTATAAGGGGAATGAAGTTTACGGGATTCAATACAGCGGTAGCATTCCTTCCTACGAATGGGTCTACAACGCCAACCCCGAGAGGGGCCGCTTCTTTACCGAGGTAGAGGATGCCCATCATATGAACGTGGCGGTCATCGGCCATGATCTGGCCGAGGGGCTGTTCCACGCGGAAGACCCCCTGGGCAAGTCAATCGAGGTCGGAGGCGCCTTCTACCAGGTCGTCGGCGTGCTGGAGAAGCGCAAAGGCCAGTTCTTCAAAGATGAATCGGCCGACAAAGTTCTGGTCGTGCCCTACACCGCGTACCGCAAGCACAATCCCCAGGACGATGAACATTACATTGGGGCGCAAGCCTATCCCGGCAGAAAGGCCCAGGCCGAGGACGAGATCGTGGGCCTGCTGCGGCGGCGCAGAGGGGTAGCGACCGATAAGCCGAACAATTTCGCGATTTCCAGTTCGGAGGAGATCGCGCGCCAATTCCGTCAGATCACTGGAGCAATCGCCATTGCGGTGGTCGTGATCAGTTCCATCGGCCTGCTGATCGGCGGCGTTGGCGTGATGAACATCATGTTGATGTCGGTCACGGAACGCACCCGTGAAATCGGCGTGCGCAAGGCCATCGGGGCCCGACGCCGGGATATCATCCGCCAGTTCCTCACCGAAGCCATCACCCTGACGGGCGCTGGTGGAGTCATCGGCGTCTCACTGGGGGCGGGAATCAGCTTCCTGATCAACAAGTTATTGCCAAGTTTGCCCTCGGCGGTACCGCTATGGTCAGTCATTGCCGCGGTCACGGCATCGATGAGCGTCGGCCTGTTTTTCGGTATTTATCCTGCGATGAAAGCCTCCCGTCTGGATCCCGTCGAAGCGCTGCGCTTCGAGTGAACGACCGGCAGGCAACCTTGTTGCCTTCGGTTAGCGTTCCTGGGGGCAAGGCGCGGAAGCAGCGCAGAATCTCGTCCTCGCGTAAAATGCTTGGTTAGGCAAACGCGCGCGAAGCCGCCGTGTTCATGCGGGTCCGCCGGGGGTTCCATGTACGAAGTAACGGTCGAAGACACGTTCGCGGCGGGACACTACCTGCGCAACTACAAGGGCAAATGCGAGAACCCGCACGGCCATAACTACAAGGTGCGGGTAACCCTGGCCGGCAAGGAACTCGACAAGGCCGGGTTATTGCTCGATTTCAAAGACCTCCGGGAAGTCATGAAGCACGTCATCGACCGTCTCGATCACCAGATGATCAACGAAATCGCGCCGTTCACCGAATTGAACCCGTCCGCCGAAAACTTGGCGAAGTACTTCTACGATGAGACCAACGGACGCTTGAAAAGCGCTACCCAAGGCCGCGTGTTTGTGCGCGACGTTACGATCTTTGAGACGGATACGACCACTGCCAGGTATTCGGAATAAGGCAGGCGGCGGTTGCTTGCTTCGATCGCCCGAGGACCCGATCTTCAATCGCCCGATTTGTTATGCAGGTCACCGAAATCTACAAGTCGCTCCAGGGAGAATCCACGCACGCTGGTTTGCCGTGTGTCTTCGTCCGTTTGACCGGATGCAACCTGCGCTGCTCCTGGTGCGACAGCGAATACACCTTCACCGGCGGCCATCGCATGACGGCGGAGGCAGTCCTGAACGAAGTGGAGGCGCTAAGTCCAAACCTGGGGCTGGTCGAGATCACGGGGGGCGAACCGATGCTGCAAGAGCGCGAACTCATTCCGCTCATGCAGCGCCTGCTCGATGCTAGCTACACCGTGTTGCTTGAGACCAGCGGCGAGCGCCCTCTGGCGCGCGTTCCGCGGGCGGTGATCAAGATCGTGGACGTGAAATGTCCGAACTCCGGAGAGCCCGATACTTTCGATCCCGAGAACCTCGAAGCGCTGCTGCCCAACGATGAAGTAAAGTTCGTAATCAGCAACCGGATCGACTACGAATTCGCCCGCGATTTCGTCGCCCACCACCGTCTGGCTCCGCGCGTGAAGGCCATACTATTCTCACCTGCCTTCCGCAAGGATGCAGCGGGCGCTCGCGACGCCTCGCACTGCCTCATGGATCCCCGGGAGCTGGCAGAGTGGATGATCGCCGACGATGTGCCCGCACGACTGGGATTGCAGGTTCACAAGTTCATTTGGGATCCGGCAGTCAAGGGAGTTTGACTGGCCGGGCGACTCAGCCACGCCCTAAACCTCTAGCGGTGCGGCCGCATCTAAGCTAACGAGTGTTGCCGTGGAGAGAGTTTGGTCCATGAGCGAAAGCAAACCACGCGCCGTCGTCCTGCTGAGTGGCGGCATGGATTCGTGCGTATGCGCTGCGCTGGCGGTGCGGGATTTTGCTCCAGCCGCTCTGCACGTCAGCTACGGACAACGTACCGAAGAACGAGAAAGAAAGGCGTTCCTGAAGGTTTGCGAACGGCTGGGCATCGGCGACCGACTGCTGGTACGAAACGAAGCCTTGCGCGCCATCGGCGGATCGGCACTGACCGACCCGAACCTTGCCGTGCCCGAGTCGCATGCCATTGGCCGCGATATTCCCCTGACGTACGTCCCGTTCCGCAACGCGCATTTCCTGTCGGTCGCGGTGAGCTGGGCTGAGGTCCTAGGGGCAACCAAGATCTATATCGGAGCGGTGGAGCAGGATAGTTCCGGCTACCCGGATTGTCGTTCCGCCTACTATCAGGCTTTCAACCAGGTGATCCGCGCCGGAACGAAGGAAGGAAACATCGAAATTGTGACCCCGCTGATCGCCCTGCGCAAACCTGAGATTGTGAGGCTTGGCCTTGAACTGGGCGCGCCCTTCGATTTAACGTGGTCATGCTATAGCCGCGAGGATCGGGCCTGCGGTGTTTGTGATAGCTGCGTGCTGCGATTGCGCGGCTTTGAGGCAGCCGGAGCGCGGGATCCGATCCCGTATGCGGACGCGGACTTCGTGCACACTTCGTCGCCGCAATAAGCGCTTGCGAGCGCGGATTTCAGACTTGGACGCAGATTTCGTGTAGAGTTGTGCGCGCTAATTCCGCCCGAAATCTGCAATCGTAAATGGATCAATCAGCCGGGAGGCTAAGATGAAACAATGTTTTGCATGGGTAGTGCTCGTCGGTCTGGTGCTGGGACTGTGTGCACCTTCCGTTTTCGCCCAGTCCACCGGCACGGTGAAAGGGGTCTGCCGCGACGCCGATGGCAAGCCGATCGATGGGACCGTAGTTTGGCTCAGCCTTGACAGCGGCCGGAAGTACACGCTCAAGCTCAACAAGAAAGGCGAGTACTTCTCGCTCGGCATCACCACGGGGAAGTACAACGTTACCCTGTACGGTGCGGACGGGAAGGAAATCTTTCACTTCAACGGCCTTCCCGTCGGCCTGGACGAAACCACCCAGGATTTCGACATGAAGAAGGAGGCCGCTGCCCAGGCGGCGGGCCAGGGCATGACTCCCGAGCAGTTAAAGCAAATGCAGGAACAGCAGGCCAAGATTCAGAAGGAGAACAGCAACGTCAAGACGCTGAATGAGAAATTGAACGCTGCCAAGGTGGCCGCCGATGCCGGCGACCTGGAAACGGCCATTAACACCATGAAAGACGCGACCCAAGCCGATCCGACCCGGGACCTGCTGTTCTTTAAGCTGGCAGATTACTACCGCTTGTCCGCTCCCAAACAGACCGATCCGGCGGAAAAGAAGAATCGCTACGACCTGGCCGCGACCAGCTATCAGAAAGCGATCGAGTTGAGGACCGCCAATCCCGACCCAAAGGATCCCGATGCGAACGCAAAACTGGCGGCCTACTACAACAACATGGCCGAAGCCTACGCTAAGCAGAACAAAGTTGACGAGGCGGTAGCCGCCTACACCAAGGCTGCCCAACTCGATCCACCGAGAGCCGGACAATATAACTTCAACATCGGCGCCGTTCTCACCAATGCCGGCAAGGTCGACGACGCCATCGTAGCTTTTGACAAGGTTATCGCGGTCGATCCCACGAAGGCGGATGCCTACTACTGGAAAGGCGTGAATCTGATCGGCAAAGCCACCCTCAAAGGCGACAAGATGGTCGCCCCCGACGGGACCGCAGAAGCCTTCAACAAGTATCTGGAATTGGCCCCGACCGGAAGCTACGCGCAGCCTGCAAAGGATATGCTTGCCAGCATTGGGGCCGCGGTTGAGACCGGCTTCAACAAGAAGAAGGCGGCTGCCAAGAAGTAATTGGTTCGGAGCGGATGCCAGGCGGCCTTCGGGCCGCCTTTTGTCGTCTCAATTTGCGGACGAGGCCCGGTAACGGTTACCAAGGGGCACCTACCTTCCGTCCTTCGCGGAACCCGTCTCCCGCGCTACAGTGAAAGATAGTCCCCCCGGATTTCCGTGGTTCGTTCTCCTGTCTGTGGCATGGAATTTGTGTGCGTGAGGAAATGCAATGGCATCCCCGGGCATTGCCCCGATTTCTGTTGCCTTGGAAGGCGTCCACGGAGCCGGAGCCGTACCTACGCAGGCTCTGCTGGCCGCCATGCTACGCGCATCCGAGAAGGTCAGCGATCTGATTTTCTCTCCTGGCCGGGCCCCTCAAGTCGAGGTGTACGGGCAGCTTGTGCCCGTGCACGTTGAGGGACTCGCGACGCTCACGGCGGACGACACCCGGCGCATCGCGGCTGACCTCATCGGCAACAACAAGCAGGCCATCAACACCCTCCGCGAACAAGGCTCCTGCGACATTTCCTACGGATTGCCGGGGCTGGCGCGCTTCCGCGTGAACGCTTTTATCCAGCGCGGCAGTTGCGCCGTCGTCATGCGTGTCATCCCGACCGCAATTCCCGAGTTCGACTCGTTGCACTTGCCGGCCCACCTCGCAGACGTGACGAACCTCCGCAACGGCATCGTGCTCGTCACGGGGCCGACATCTTCCGGCAAGAGTTCCACCCTCGCTGCTCTGCTCGACCGGATCAACCGCGACCGTGACTATCACATCATCACCATCGAAGATCCCATTGAGTTCCTGCATAACCACAAGCGCTCCACCATTCACCAGCGCGAACTGCACAGCGACACGCCGAACTTTGCGCTGGCGTTGCGTGCCGCTCTGCGTCAGGCGCCCAAGGTGATTTTCGTAGGCGAGATGCGCGACCGCGAAACCATCGAGATGGTCCTCGAAGCCGCCGACATGGGACTGATCGTGCTGACGACGATGAACACGATCGATGCCTCGAAGACCGTCGAGCGCATCGTCGGGTCCTACCTTCCCGAGGAGCAGAAGTCAATCCGTGACCGCTTCGCGAAGTCGTTCCGTTTCATCGTCTCCCAACGCCTCATCCCACGCTCCGATGGCAGCGGCCGCCTGCCGGTGTTCGAAATCCTCAAATCCAACGGCCGCACGCGCGAGTGCGTCGAAAAAGGGGAGCACGAAGGCAAAACACTGCTGGATGCGATCAAAAGCGGCGAAGCGGATGGCATGCAGTACTTCGACGGCGAAATTGCCAAGCTGGTGCGCTCGGGCCTCGTCGCTCTGGAGACCGGAGTGTCCTTCGCGAGCAACGCCGCCCTGCTCGGACAGGAACTGGCCAAGTAACAGCCTCTTCGCCCGGCTCATTAGATTTTCCGGACTGTCCCCCGTATTATCAGCGCGTGGCCGCGCTTCCTCATCCTCCGTCGGTCCTGAGCTTTGAAGATGCCCGGCATGTCGTCGAGGAGCACGCCGCTAAGGTCCGGCCCGCTAGCCTGGAATCGGTAGACCTCCTTGGCAGCGTTGGCCGCGTTCTGGGCAAAGCTCTGGCCGCGGACCGAGATTTCCCACCTTTCCGTCGCGCCATGCGCGATGGCTACGCCGTCCGTGCCGCCGACCTCACGCATCTCCCTACGACGCTCGAGGTAATCGCAGAAATCAAAGCCGGAGCAGCTCCGGATGATATGCCCAGCCAGATTGGCCCCGGCCAGGCCGCCGCCATCATGACCGGAGCGCCCACGCCGCCGGGCGCAGATGCGGTCGTCATGGTCGAATACACCTCGCTGAGCGGGAACCAAGTCACTCTCACGCGAGGCGTGACCAGTGGCGACAATGTCGTGCCCGTGGGCTCCGAAGCCCGCCAGGGCCAGGTCGTTCTGCCTCCTGGCACACGCATCGATTACAGCGCCATCGCGGTGGCCGCGTCGGTGGGTCAGGACTCCCTATGGGTCTTTCGGCGCCCGGAAGTTGCCATCCTCGCCACGGGCGATGAAATCGTCGAAGTGAACACAGAACCGGGTCGCCATCAGATCCGCAATTCCAACAGCTACTCCCTGGCCGCACAAGTGCAAGCCGCGGGTGGCAATCCGAGAGTTCTCGGAATTGCGCGCGACGAGGCGCAGTCCTTGCGCGACCGGATCGAGCAAGGGCTCCGGTGCGATCTTCTGCTCTTGACCGGCGGCGTTTCCATGGGCAAGTACGATCTGGTGGAGCAGGAGCTCTCCGGGTGCGGCGCCGAGTTCTTCTTCACCGGTGCGCAAATCCAGCCGGGAAGGCCAATCGCATTCGGCCGCGCGCACGGTAAGTATTTCTTCGGATTGCCCGGTAACCCCGTCTCCACTATGGTGACTTTCGAGTTGTTCGCGAGACCCTTGCAGGAGGCGCTGGCAGGCATGACGACAAGCAAGCTCATCTTCCTGAACGCCCGCCTCAAATCGGAAATTAAGACGAAAACCGGTCTGAAACGCTTCCTGCCGGGCATGCTGTCCGGCGAATTTGAACGCGCCGAGGTGGAACTCGCTGCCTGGCACGGCTCCGGCGACGTGGTCTCCACGGCGCGTTCTAACTGTTTCGTCGTGATCCCGGCAGACCGGGAGAGGATTGCAGTCGGGGAGTGGGTGGCTGTGATGCTGAGATAAGCTTCAGGTTTCGCCGGCGTCATCGGCACTCGAAACCCGAAACCTGAACGCTTCCCTGTAAGATATTCCTTCGATGCCCCGCAAGCTCTCTCACTACGATCGTTCCGGCAAGGCCCGCATGGTGGATGTCAGCGATAAGTCCCTCACCCGGAGAGAAGCAGAGGCCAGCGCGTTCGTCGCCATGAAGCCAGCGGTGCTGAAGGCGCTCCCCAGCAATCCGAAAGGCGACCCGCTCGAAGTGGCTCGCGTCGCGGGTATCATGGCCGCCAAGCAGACTTCCAGTTTGATTCCCCTGTGCCATCCTCTGCCCCTGGCGCACGTTGCTGTGGATATGCGCCTGTGCGAGAATGGCGTCACTGTTACCTCAAGAGTTACGACCACCGCCTCGACAGGGGTTGAGATGGAAGCGCTGGTCGCGGCCAGCGTGGCTGCCCTGACCGTGTACGACATGTGCAAAGCTCTCGACAAGGGCATCGAAATCCGCGAGATTCGGCTGGAGCGCAAGTCGGGCGGCAAGAGCGGAGACTACCAGCGCCCGCGCAGGAAGTCCTAGCGAAGCATGTCGAGCAACGTCAAAGTGCTGTTGGTGGACGACAATCCCATGGTGCTCGGGATGTTGAAGCAGGCGCTTGCGACCTTGGGCCAGGTTGCCACCGCCGGAGACGCCGCCGACGCTCTGCTGAGAGCTGTCGACGATCCACCCGACCTGCTCGTCACCGACTACCGAATGCCGGGTATGGACGGCCGACAGCTCATCGAGAAACTCCGCAGCCGCCCCGCCACTGCAAACTTCTCCGCCATCATTCTGGCCTCCAAGACCGACATCACCGAACGCCTTTCGCAGCAGGACCCAGTCGACGACTTCGTCGAGAAGCCTTTCTTCCTTAAAGACGCCACCCGTCGCATCAAGCGCGTCATCGACAAAATTGCTCTCGAAAAGATGACCAAGGCCGTGCCCTCAGACGGCGTGCTGCGCGGCTCGCTCTCGCAGATGAACGTGATCGACCTGATGCAGTCCCTCGAAATGGGTCGCAAGAGCTGCCAGTTGACCCTGACCAAGGACGACGAAAAATGCGACGTCTACTTCACCGAAGGCCAGGTTGTCCACGCGGTTTACGGTTCGTCGAAAGGCGATGAGGCGGTCTTTAAAGTTCTACGCTGGACCGGCGGCAGCTTTCAGCTCGACTTCGAGGGTAAGACCGCCGAAACCAGCACTCAGCTCAATACCCAGGGCCTGCTGATGGAAGGCCTGCGCCTGCTCGACGAATCCAACCGCGACGCCGGAGACAAGACCGAGGAAGAAGATGTCCTCCTCGACACCTGAGCTGACCGCCGCCGTCGTCACGGTCAGCGATTCCTCTTCCCGCGGTGAGCGCGCCGACCTCGGCGGTCCGGCCGTCGTTGCCGCACTCGAAAAGAAAAATTTCAAGGTCGTCGCCCGCGAAATCGTTCCCGACGAGGAATCCGCGATCCGGGAAGTCCTGATTCGCCTGAGTTCCCAAGCCAGATTTGTGGTCACAACCGGCGGCACTGGCGTCGCGATGCGTGACGTTACCCCCGAGGCCACCCGCGCCGTCTGCGGGCGCCTGCTCGAAGGCGTTGCGGAGCGCATGCGATCGGAGGGAACGAAGACTACCCAATACGCCGCCCTGAGCCGCGCTCTGTGCGGCGTGCGCGGCCAGTCCGTGATTCTCAATCTGCCCGGCAAGCCGTCGGGCGCGGTCGAATCGCTCGAGGCCGTTGTGGACTTAATCCCGCACGCCCTGCAATTGTTAGGCGGAAACACAAAGCACGACTGACTGCACTGAGGCGCCCTGCCCGGGTGCTGCATCGACCGCCCGTCGTGTACCATGGTTGAACTTCGCAGTCGGGGCTCCCGCAAGATTCTTTGGCGTGTCTAAAGAAAACTCACACAAACGTGGAACAGAATCACGTCGGCCCAAATCATGGAATCAGGAGAGGGAAATGCGAAATATCGTGAAGTACAGCCTAGCCCTTGTTACCGGTCTTGCGTGCCTGGGTGGTCTGGCACCAGCACAATCCCTTAGCCCGGCGGATCGCGAGAGAGCTCTCACCTATCTGGAATCGACGCGCCAGGGTGTCATCGACGCAACCAAGGGCCTTTCCGCTGCCCAGTGGAATTTCAAACCGGCCCCCGATCGCTGGTCGGTCGCCGAGGTCACCGAGCACATTGCTGCGGCGGAAGACCTCTTGCGGGGCATGATCGCCGAGAAGGTCATGACTGCGCCACCACGGCCTGCCGGCGAAGACGTGGCTGCCATCGACGATATGGTAGTCAAGATGGTCCCGGACCGCTCCCAGAAGGCGCAGGCGCCCGACCCGCTCAAACCCACCAATCGCTATGGCTCCCCAGAAGCATCCCTCCAGCACTTCTCCGAAACCCGCTCGGCCACCGACGCCTTCCTGAACAAGACCCCTGATCTGCGCGGACACGCAATCGACAGTCCAATGGGCAAGAAATTGGACGGGTATGAATGGATTCTGTTCATCAGCGCTCACAGCGAGCGGCACACCAAGCAGATTCTCGAAGTAAAAGCGGATCCGAATTTCCCCAAGATGTGAGAACTGCGCGGATTTGCTGAACATCTACGTTCCCACCGGGGGGAAGGATTCCCGACCTCCCCCTTTGCTTGTGCTGATGCTCTGCCCTCGCGTGAGCCAGTGCCTTCACGTAAACTCGTAGCTCCACTTGAAAACCCTGAAGAACATCCTTGCGCGCTACGGTCACTGGGTCCAGAGCGTGCTGGCTCCGCTGGGTGCCTGGGGTGTTTTCGCGATCGCCGCGGTCGACGGCTCTTTCATGGGCTTGCCCCTCGATTTTGTCTTTATCGGCTACGTCTATAGCAACCGTTCCCGCTTCCTGCTGTATGTTCTCATGGCCTCGGCGGGCTCCGCTCTGGGGAGTTCCGTGTTGTACCTGATCGGCTACCTGGGCGGCGAAACTTTGCTGCGTAAACGTATGCCAGAACGGCGTTTCGCCGACATTCACGCGTCCTTCGAGCGCCACGAATTCTGGGCGCTTATGTTCCCGGCGATGCTGCCTCCACCCACACCGTTCAAGCTGTTTGTGCTTGCTGCTTCCGTCTTCGAGATGCGATTCACGCACTTCCTCGCGGCCATCTTTGCCGGACGATTCGTCCGCTTCCTGATCGAGGCCCTGCTTACGATCTGGTTCGGTCCCCAGTTCGTGCACTTTGCCGGAGACCTAATTCGCGCGCACGCGGGTTGGGTACTCGCGGGACTGGCCCTTGCGCTGGCCGTCGGGTTCGTCGTTTGGTGGAGAAAGAGATGGGCGAGAAGCGAAACGACGACAAACGGGAGTCGAGAGTCGCTCGAATAGTTGTGTGCGGAACGAAGGGCTGATCGATCTTCTCGACCAGCCTCCTTGAATTGCTGACCCCACGAGCGCAGGACCTAGGCAGCGGCCGTGTGGTCCCCGGCTTTTCCGAACGCTTCTGAAAGCGCGTGCACCAGCACTGGCAAGCCGAACATCACGCAAGTGAAAAGCAGATCCCCCTCTATCCCGCGCCGGAAGTATGGCACGCCAGCCGCATAGCAGGTCAGCAACCCGCCCAGAGTCTTGGGATACATGTCGGCCCAAGCCGCCCACACCGCAAAGTTGCTGATGAGGTAGAACGAAACCGATCCAGCGAGTGACGCAGCCAGAATCGGCAACGGGCGCATATGCTCACGCAGCTTGCTCCCCAACCACAGCATCGCTCCATACCACGCCCAAGTCACGAAATGGTCCCAGGTGAATGGGTATACGTACACGAATTTGGTCAGGACGACGTCCGAGCCAGCCAGCAAAGCCAGAGGCACCCACCAGCGTCGCCGCGGACCGCGCGCCCCGAAAAACAACAGCGATGCGCCCACCGGGGTAAACGCCAAGGGATGGGGCATGAACCGCACTGCGACGGCGGCGATGACAAACAGATAAGCCAGCATGATCACCTCACTGCGAATCATGATTGTTGCGCGCCAGAACGATGGCGTCAAGTTGAGGGCAGAAATTCAAGAGTAGCGCCGACTGTCTGCCCTGAGCGAAGTCGAAGGGTCCCGCCGGCCGTCATCTCACCCGCCCGCATCTTATTAAGAACAGGTCGGCGCTCAGTCCGGTGCGACCTGCTGAGGACCCAGGCCGAAGAACTGGGTCACCACTTTAAGGCCGCTGTCCAGTTCGACCCCTGCGCTGAGCGGCCTTGGCCCGCCTCCGTGCCCAACCTGCTCAAAGCGCAAATCCTCAAACCGCACCACGTATCCCCCCCCAGCAAGCGATTCCGTCTCGGTGACCGGAAACCTCGCCCAGTCCAGGTACACCCGCCCCAGGGACGATTCCTTCGCGGCCAGCGTCACTGCCGTCTCTTCGGGCTTGTACCGGATCTCCAAGTTTCCCGTAGAATCAACTTCGGGTTTCATCGAGTCGACATTCGCCAGCACAAAGAAATTCTTCGTTTCCACCACCCCGCGCCACTCGAAAGGATTCACCCAGTTGGGATACGCTCCGACTCGCACCGGATCAAAGTTTTCGTAGGTGCGTGCCTCCAGGGCGTTCACGGCCCGACGGTGCTCATAGTCGCGGACCGTCCACGTCAAAACGACTGCGATCAGTGCGAAGCGGGCAGCCCATGGCCCCTTCGGGCCCTTCTGGCGCACACCGATCTCGGCGTTGATCAGCGCGGCAAAGCTGGGAACCACCAGGCCCAGCACCAGCGCAAGCAGCAGAACGGGCTCGACGATGTACACGATGTCCCATGAGTACCACTTCTCCGAGAAGGGCCAGAAAGGGCGCACTCCGTAGTTGTTCGTGAAATCGAGCAGAAGGTGGCTGAGTCCGGCCAGATACGCGTAGGCAAAGAGCAATGCCCAACGCGGCGGAAGACTCGGATCGTTCGTCTTTCTTCCCCGCAGCCGCCATACGCCGTACACGAAACCCACAACTACCGCGGAGACGAGAAGCAGGCCCAGAAAAGAATGCGTGAACCCCCGGTGGTGCGCGAAGGTGAACACAGACCCCCGGAGTCTGCCCAATACGTCGATATCGGGAGCTTCGGCGGCCAGCGTCATTGTGGCCGTGGCCAGCGCCGTCTGGCGATTGAACCCAGCACGCCCCAGGCACGCGCCGGTCAGAAAGTGTGTGATCGGTTCCAAGATTGTCCGAATCCAGTCGCGCTCGAACTTTGAGAATACAACGCTGTTCCGATTCCGGCTAAACCAGGGCTCAAATATCCGCGAGAATGCTCTGGGGATACCTCCACATGGACCACCACTCGCGCCAATTCGGCATACCTTAGTCTTGGCCTCTCTTCGGCGCCAAGAGGGTCAGCGCATCCGGCACCATGGTGATTTCCGCTGGCAGCTTTCCCACCAGCTCTCCGTCCACCTCCACGTAGACGCAGGAATGATTCTTGGATGCACCTGGGCCAACGCCCGGAAGGTAGTCGCACCGCACCCGCTCACTGTGCACCAGTTCCACTCCCGGCACGTTCCAGCCCGCACCGAGCAGCCCTCGGGTGACATACAGAAGGTACGAAAGCCGGCTCGAGGTCCGGCACACCACAACCCGCATGTCGTTGCGGTCGAGCGAAGCTCCCGGCGCCAGTTTCCGAACAACGCCGCCGAAATCACGGATTCGCACCGCCAGCATTTCCGTGGCTCCCGCGCAGCGACGCGCACTCGATCCGTTCCCACCGTCGCCGATCTCCACGGCAAAACGGCTCATTCGGTGGGTGAACCACAAATACCAGGCCTGCGCATAGTAGGCCGCCATCCCAAAGCGCTGCTTGACCCCGGTATTCAACTTGTAAAAGAGGTGTGCATCGACTCCGATTCCGACCGCCACAGTGAAATACCGTGTCACCGCATTCCCGTCGAAATCACACGCCTGAACCCGGCCGAGAGCGATCCGGCGGTGTTCCGCTTGGAGGGCCGCGCGCGCCGCTTCCGCTGGCTCCAGGGGAAGCCCCAGGTCGTGGGCCAGGGCATTCGCGGTCCCCATCGGGATAACGCCCAGAGCCAACCGCGTGCTGGCCATAGCCTGCAGCACGTCGTGGATGGTCCCATCGCCCCCGCACGCAAACACGGTGTCGCAACCTTCCGCGATGGCCTTCCGCGCCTGCTCGGCCGCGTCCGCACTCGACTGGGTCATGACCAGGTTTGCTTCCACACCCGCCCCTCGCAGAATGTTCAGGACCGCCTGCAGATCGGCATCCCGCTGCGAGCGCCGCCCGCCCGAACGCGCGTTGTAAAGTAAGGCCGCCTTTCGCATGCTGGTGAGAGTCTAGCGCGTCCCCCACTCCCACATGCCGAACATCGCCTTCTGCGGCAGTGCGTGACCCACCTGCCTCGCCAGCATTGCGATCTGCCCCCGATGATGCGCGTCGTGTGCAATCAGGTATCCAAAGAAGGCAGCTACGTCCGGTTTGAATCCTTTAACGCGGCCATCGCTCGCCAAAGCGTCCCGCAGCACTGCGCTGAGAGCATCGTGGCTCTGCGCGAGCGCCTTCTTCGCCTGCGCGGGAGTCGCCGTGTGCCGGTCCAGCTGGTCGGGAATCTGGCTGCCCTTGGCCGCAGCCTTCAGCCACATCACCCGCACGTTGTGCATGTGCGCCACGATCGCCGCCACCTCTCGGCCCTTGCCTTCAGGAGGCAAGGCCCGCCACGCTTCTCGCGGCAAATTGTCGATCATGTATTGGTTGATACGGTCGTTGATCGCAAACGCATTGAGCAAAGCGCCTGACACTGCGATAGGGCCAGTCGACTCCTTCTTTGCCATCTTCCGTCTCCCCCGAAAATCGCGCCCTCAGCTTAACAGGACCACCACTCATATTGCGCGGGCTCCGAGTTTTTACTAAGCTAGTTTCATTCTTGTGGGTGTCGTTCGTACTAAATCGTGCTGCTCCCGATCGGAACGAGAAAAGTATTCACCAAAAATCTGGAGGACCCCTCCGATGAACAAGATCAGCTCCGCTCTGATTGTCGTGTTGTGGTGTGCTTTCGCGCTGGCGCAACAACACGAACACTCCGGTGCTCCCAAGCCGGCCACCCTGATGACCGGGATTGGGAACCTTCACCATCCGGTTTCCACCAAGAACGCCCAGGCTCAGCAGTTCTTCGATCAGGGCCTGCGCCTGATCTACGCCTTCAATCACGATGAAGCAGCGCGCTCCTTCCAGCGCGCAGCCGACCTTGATCCCAAGCTGGCCATGGCGTATTGGGGTATCGCGGAAGCCGTTGGGCCCAACTACAACGACCCCGCGAGCGATGACCGGTTCAAAGCAGCGCACCAGGCGGTCGAGAAAGCCATGGACCTTTCCGCCGGTGCCGCTGCCAACGAAGAAGCCTACATCGCGGCCATGGCCCGAAGATTTCCAGAGGATCCGAAAGCCGACCGCCGCAAGGCGGCCGAAGATTACCGAGACGCGATGCGCGAAGTCGTGAAGCGCTTTCCTGACGACCTCGACGCCGCCACCCTCTTCGCCGAAGCAGGCATGAACCTCCATCCCTGGGGTCTCTGGCATGTCGATGGAACCCCGGAAGAAGGCACCGAAGAAATCGTCGCGACTCTCGAGTCCGTCCTCAAGCGCGATCCCGACCACATGGGCGCGGTTCACTACTACATTCACGCGGTCGAGGCTTCACGCAATCCCGAGCGGGCATTAGCGGGCGCGAACAAACTGGCCGCCATGGCTCCCGCCGCCGGGCACCTGGTCCACATGCCTGCCCACGTCTACATCCGCACCGGCGATTTCGCAGCGGCGGTGAAGACGAACGAACTGGCCGCTGCCGCCGACCGTGCCTACATCAAAGCCAGCGGAGTCCAGGGCATCTACCCGATGATGTACTACAGTCACAATCTGCATTTCATCGCGATGTGTGCCGCGATGAACGGCAATTACGCCGAGGCCAAGAAGAACGGCGATCTGCTCGCCGTCCACGTGGGTCCTGCGGTGAAGGACATGCCGCCGCTCGAAGGCTTCATGACCATCCCCATGGCGGTCGACCTGCGCTTTCACAAGTGGGACTCGATTCTCGCGACGCAGCAGCCGGCTCCGGAAATGAAAATCACGACCGTGTTCTGGCACTTTGCCCGCGGCATGGCCCTGGCCGGCAAGGGCAAGACGAGCGAGGCGGAAGGCGAGTACAAAATCGTCGCCGACGCCGAGCAGGCCACCCCCGAAGACGTGGTCTTCGCCATGCCCGTTAACAACAAGGCCAAGGACATCATGAAGATCGCCGAGAGAGTTCTGGGCGCGAAGATCGCAACCGCAAAGCAAGACCCGGACGCCGCCATCGCCCTGCTCAAGGACGCCGTCGCCATCCAGGATACCCTCAAATATGGCGAGCCTCCGGACTGGTTCTTCCCGGTGCGCGAGTCGCTCGGTGCCGCGTTGCTGATGAAAGGCAACGCTCCGGAAGCGGAGAAAGTCTTCCGCGACGATCTGGACCGTAATCCGCGCAATCCGCGCTCCCTCTATGGACTGCAGCAAACCTTGAAAAGACAGGGGCGAGACTACGACGCCGGATTTGTCGAGAAGCAGTTCAATGCGTCGTGGAAGGGGGGCGCGAATTCCTTGAACGTGGAGGACTTGGTGTAAGGCTGTGGGGACCAAAAGCGTCGCCCCCAACGGGATTGCCAGCGCCCCATAAGACTCGTGATTGCGAGGAGCGAAGCGACGAGGAATCTGCCTTTCGACGGGAGCACCACGAAAGCAGATTCTTCACCTCGTTCGGAACCCCGATCCATCCGAGGTAGGCAACGCCACCCACATCTCTCGCGAAATCCGATAAACACGGTGTCGAAGTCCCGCCCGGACCGTCTCCTTCGAGATCGTCATGCCGTTCCGCTCCGCCACCCTGCAGGACGCGGCATTCCCCGGGCGGATCAGCGAAGTCAGGCAATCCGCCCCCAGCTTTGCAAAGCCATAGTCGCGGCACGCGCGCGCGGCCTCCGTAGCGAATCCGCGCCCCCACATATCGCGCCTCAGGTGATAACCGATCTCCGGCAGTTGCTCGCCGTCGACGTTCTGCAAACTGATCCCACAATCGCCAATCATCTCGCCGGTCGACTTCAAGTCCAATGCCCATAGGCCGTGCCCGTTCGCTTGGTAGCGACGAATATTGCGGGCGATCCACTCCTCGACCCCAGTGCGGTCGAAGGGCGACGGGTAGTAGCGCATGGTTTCAGGATCGGAAATGACGAGAGCAAGCGCGTCCGCATCCTGGGGCACGAATTCGCGGAGAATCAGGCGTGATGTTTCGAGATAAATCTGCACACTCAAAAAGGCAAGCCGAGCTCACTCGCGAGACCATCGGATTTGCTCAGGGCAGGACCGCCGAGAGCGCCTTCCCAACCCAGCCATGGCCTGCGTCTGACGAATATAATTCCTTGGCCATGGCAAGCGCGAACAAGGACGTCGCGAAGAAGGTCGAGGCTCTCCGGGCGCAGATCCGCCACCACGAATACCGGTACTTCGTGCTCGATGACCCGGAAATCAGCGACTTCGACTTCGACAAACTGGTCGAGCAACTCAAGAGACTGGAAGCCGAACATCCCGAACTGATCGCCCCCGATTCGCCGACCCAGCGCGTTGGCGGCAAGCCCCGCGAGGGCGTCGTGAAGGTGGCGCACTCTTCGCCCATGCTCTCCCTCGATAACACCTACAACGAGGAAGAATTGCGTGACTGGGAGCGTCGCGTCCACGAACTGAGTGGCCGGAAAGACGTCGACTACGTCTGCGAATTGAAACTCGACGGCATGTCGCTGGCGTTAACGTACGAAAACGGCAAGCTGGCGCGTGGCGTGACGCGCGGCGACGGCACCGTTGGTGAAGACGTTACCCTGAACATCCGCACCGTGCGCTCCATCCCGCTCTCCATTCAAAAGGACAAGCTTAAGAAGGCCGGGATGCCCGCCGACTTTGAAGTCCGCGGCGAGCTGCTCATGCCACTGGCGGGCTTCAAGAAGATGAACGAAGACCGCGAGGCCCGGGGCCTCTCCCTGTTCGCGAATCCGCGCAACGCGACCGCAGGCACCGTCCGCCAGCTCGACGCCAGTATCACCGCCGAGCGCCGCCTCGACTACTTCCCCTACATTCTACTTCGCCAGGGCCGCACCTATCGCGATCGCCACTCAGAGACCCTCGCATCGCTTGGAGCCGCCGGCTTCAAAGTCAACCCGCACCACAAGCTGGCGAAGAATATGGACGAAGTCTGGAAGTTCATCCAGCACTGGGAGGAGAAGCGCGAGACCCTGCCCTACGAGATCGACGGCGTGGTCATCAAAGTCGACCGCACCGCGCTCCAGGACGAACTCGGCTTCACCGGCAAGGCGCCTCGCTGGGCCATCGCTTACAAGTATGCCGCGCGCGCTGGCATCACAAAGATCCAGGGCATTCGGGTGCAGGTGGGCCGTACCGGCAAGCTCACTCCCGTGGCGGAACTCGCCCCGGTGGCCATTGGCGGGACTACCGTGCGCAACGCCACGCTCCACAACATGGACGAGATCGAGCGCCTCGGAGTGAAGATCGGCGACTGGGTTCAGGTGGAGCGCGGCGGCGACGTCATCCCCAAAGTCGCCAAAGTCATCGACGACGAGGATCACCCCCGCGGCCGCCAAGAGTTCGTCATGCCCGAAAACTGCCCGGTCTGCGGCACGAAAGTGGTGAAAACGGAAGGCGAGGTCGACCACCGCTGCGTCAATGCCAATTGCCCCGCCAAGCTGCGCGAGACCATCCTGCATTTCGCCTCTCGCCACGTGATGAATATCGAAGGCATGGGCGACGCGCTGGTAGCGCAGCTCACCGACCGTGGCCTGGTGAAAAACGTCGCCGACATTTACAAACTCACCAAAGACGACTTGCTGAGCCTGGAACGCATGGGCGACAAGTCCGCCCAGAACGTTCTCGACGAAATCGAAGCTTCGAAGAAGCTGCCCCTGGAGCGAGTGATCTTCGGCCTCGGCATCCGATTCGTGGGCGAGCGTACCGCACAATTCCTGGCCGAACACTTCGGCTCTATGGATGCGCTGATGCACGCGAGCCACGAAGAATTGGAAGAAGTGAACGAAGTCGGCCCCCGCATCGCCGAGAGTATGCGGGAATTCTTCGCCGAGCCCAGGAATCGGGACCTGGTAAAGCGCCTGCGCGAAGCCGGGCTGATTTTTGCCGGCAAGAAGAGGGAACGCGGCACCAAGCTCGCCGGGAAAACCTTCGTCCTCACCGGCACGCTGACGAAGTACACCCGCGACGAGGCCAAGAGAATGATCGAGGACGCCGGCGGCCGGGTGTCGGGGTCGGTGAGCAAGAAAACCGACTACGTCGTAGCCGGCCGTGACGCAGGCTCGAAACTCGACAAGGCGAAGGAACTGGGCGTCACGGTGATTGAGGAAAAAGAGATGGAAGGGCTGGTCCGTTAGACACTGGGGGTGCTTCTTCTACCCTCCCAGCGCCTCCCGGATCCTCCCCCAGGTGACTTCCAACGTCTCCGGGAGCACTCGAGTCTCCCCGATTACGCTGACGAAGTTCGCGTCCGCTACCCAACGCGGCAAAACGTGCATGTGGATATGCCCCGCCACCCCGGCCCCGGCTGCCTTCCCGATGTTCATCCCCAGATTCACCCCGTCGGGCTTGTAAAGCAGGCGTAAAACACCTTCCATCCTCTGTGAAAGGCCCATCATTTCATGCGATGCCTCCACGGGCAGCTTCTGCAGCTCGTCCAGGTGCTGGTAAGGCACTACCATCACATGTCCGGGGGTATATGGGTAGGTATTCAGGATTACAAAGCAATGCTTCCCCCGGTAGGCAATGTGGGTCTTTGCGTCGTTCCGGGCTTCTAGCACCTGGCAGAAGATGCATCCGGTGGCCTTTTCGGCATTTGTAACGTAGGCGTAACGCCAGGGGGTCCAGAGATAGTCCATGGCGGGCAGAGTAGCAGATGAATATGGTTTTCTGGAACCTCACGGAGCGCAGTGACCGCGCTCCTCGCGCTTTCTAAGGAGCTCAAGAAAGTTGTATCCGATATCGCAGCTCAGAAATCCAATACGCGCATAAGCGGAATTGGATGTCGCGACCGAGCTGCGTTTGGGGTTTGACACTGTTCGGAAGCGGTTGCTAAACTCGGAGGGTTCCCATTGGACGCGGGTTCGTTTTAGTCGTCCGAACGCTGGGATTGTTTAAGCTCAACCGCCAGGTTGAGCCCACCACAACCTTAGACCCGTTCCGGCAGTCCGCCAAGCCGCCCGCATCCGTCCCGCACCCTTAGCAGTGCGAGGTATCAGAGAGGCTATGACCTTGTACGATGACAGCACCGCCCACGAACTCGATTCCGCTACCTCCGTTTCTGCCGTAAGCGAGCAGAGCGCGGTATCAACCGAGGGTTCGGCGCCCAGCACTCCTACTACGCAGCCCGAAGGGGCTTCGACTCCAGCTCAAGAAGAAAAACCACTCATGTCCACTGCTGTAATCGAAGAGAAGCCACCGGTGTCCACCGCCACTCCTGAGGATTTCGCATCCGCCCTCGAAACCTTCACTACCGAAGCCGAGGAGTCGGTCGGCGAGGACCGCGTCATTAAAGGCACGGTGCTCAAGCTGACCGCCACGCACGTGGTCGTCGACATCGGCGCCAAGTCTGAGGGCATGTTGCCGCTGGCGGAAGTACTGGACCATGAGGGCAAGCCCCGGTTCCAGCCCGGCGACGAAATCGATGTGATGCGCGACAAGGGCGAGGCCGAAGAGGGCTACATCAACCTCTCGCACCAGAAGGCGCAGCGGCTGAGGGCCTGGGACGACATTGAAGCCGCCTACAACGAGAAGAAGCCGATCAAGGCGCTGGTCATCGACCGCATCAAGGGCGGCTTGACCGTTGATATCGCCGGCGCCCGCGCGTTCCTGCCTGGTTCTCAGGTGGACCTCCGCCCCGTCCGCAACCTGGACGGCATGAAGGGCACCACCATCGACGTTGCCATCATCAAGCTGAACAAAAAGCGCGGCAACATCGTCGTCTCCCGCAAGCAATTGCTGGAAGAAGAGCAGAACGAGAAGAAATCCAAAACGCTCGAGCACCTGGAGGAGGGCGCGATCCTCACCGGCGTGGTCAAGAACCTCACCGAGTACGGCGCCTTCGTCGATATGGGCGGCATTGACGGCCTGCTCCACATCACCGACATGTCCTGGGGACGCCTCACGCACCCGCGCGATCTTGTGAACGTGGGCGACCAGATCCAGGTCAAGATCCTGAAGTTCGACAAGGATAAGCAGCGCGTCTCGCTGGGCTTCAAACAGCTCACGCCCGACCCGTGGCTCGACGCCGAGCACCGCTATCCCGTCGGCGCCCACGTCGCCGGCCGAGTGATCAGCGTGACCGACTACGGCGCGTTCGTGGAACTGGAGCAGGGGATTGAAGGCCTGGTCCACGTCAGCGAAATGACTTGGTCGAAGCGCATGAAGCACCCATCGAAGTTGGTCAACGTCGGCGATCAGGTGGAATGCATTGTGCTGAACGTGAATCCCACCGAGCGCCGCATTTCGCTCGGTATGCGCCAGCTGGCCACCAACCCCTGGGACAGCCTGCACGAGAAATTTCCAGTGGGCACACAGGTCGAAGGCCGGGTTCGCAACCTTACCGACTTCGGCGCGTTCATCGAAATCGAAGACGGTATCGATGGCCTGGTCCACGTCAGCAACCTGAGCTGGACCAAGCGCGTGAAGCATCCTTCGGAAGTCCTGAAGAAGGGCGATCGCGTGAAGGCCGTTGTGCTCGCCATCGAACCCGATAAGCGTCGTTTGTCACTGGGCGTGAAGCAATTGCAGCCCGATGTCTGGGAGACGTTCTTCCAGCAGCATCACGTCGGCGACGTAGTCCACGGAAAAGTTCTCCGCGTAGCCACCTTCGGCGCGTTCGTGGAGATTGCCGAGGGTATCGAAGGCCTTTGCCACAACTCCGAAGCCGTCGATGGCAACGGCCAGCAGGTGCATCTGGAGCCCGGTGTGGAGCACGACTTCAAAATCATCAAGATGAACCCGGAAGAGAAGAAGGTAGGTCTCAGCATCCGCGCAGTAGGCGAAGAGGCCTCGCGCTCGGAAGTGGAAGCCTACAAACACCCGGTCTCAAGCTCGAGCACCAGCTCAACCATCGGCGAGCTCATCTCCTGGAAGCGCGCCGGAAGCGAGAACAACTAGTCAGCGTGGCGCGGACACTCCTGTCCGCGAACAGCCGAGAGACACGAGGCCACCCATTAGGGGGCCCCTTTGTCATCTCACGCAGTCCGCGGAGGAACCGAACGATTCAAAGCTAGGACTCCGCCTTCCGCCAAGTTCGCACGTTGAACCCGTATAGGACGATGCAGAAAAGGTTCGCCGGAATGAATCCCCACTGCCCCGTCTCGAACCCGATGATGCAGATGAGGACGCTGTTCAGCGCGGCCAGCGCCCAGCCTTCCCAGTACCGCTTACCCACGAGGACGGTCGAAAGAATGGTTAGTACGCAGGATAGATAATCAAGCCTCAGCACGACGTATGAAAACCTCCGACCTCTACTTTTTAGCACGCGCGAGGCCAAGGTCTGCGATCTGGAACGTCTTGAATGTAACGAGGGTAACGTCGTGGCGTGATGGATTTACATGGGCTGCCGGTATTCCTGTGTAGGCAGTGAGTTCTACGCCCCCATCGTAAGCACCACCCGGAACCGCACCCGCCCGCTGTGCATCTGCTCAAACGCTTCGTTCACCTTCGACAACGGATATTTCTCGATCATCGGCCTCACGCCGCTTAGTGCACTGAAGCGAAGGGTGTCCTCGGAGTCGATGGAGCTACCCGACGGCCATCCTTGGATCGCGTTTTTCCTACCAACGATCTGCATCACGCTCACGCTGATCGGCTCGTACGGAACACCGACCACCAGCAGCTTCCCGTTGCCCGCGAGACCGCCCACGATTCCTGAGATCGATTTTGCATCCGGCGCCGTCGCCAGAATCAGTCGCGCCCCGCCCAGCTTCTTCAACTCGGCGGCTGCATCCGTTGCGCCCGAATCGATGTAGGCGTGTGCTCCAAGCTTCTTGGCCAGCACTTCTTTATCGCCACCTCTCCCGATGGCTACTGTTTGAAAGCCCATGTGCCGCGCAAATTGCACCCCCAGGTGCCCCAGGCCGCCGATCCCCTGCACCGCCACCAGATCTCCGGCGCGCGTCCCCGAGTTCCGCATCGAGTTGAATACGGTGATCCCGGCGCAAAGCAGGGGCGCGGCTTCTTCCGCCAACAAGCTATCCGGGAGGGAAGCGACCGCTTCCGCCGGAGCGATGGTGTACTCCCCATACCCGCCGTCGAAGCTAATTCCCGTGATCTTTTCGTTCTGACAAAGGATGAAATCTCCCCGCCGGCAGGCATCGCACACAAAGCAATGGCCACCATGCCACCCCACCCCTACACGTTGTCCCGGCCTCCACTGTGCGACACCTGCTCCTACAGCATCAATCCGGCCGCTGATCTCATGTCCGGGCACTCGCGGCAGTTGTAGGCCCGGATACACTGCGTTCTTGACCAGCGCATCGCTGTGACAGATGCCACAGGCTTCCACCTTGATGCGAACCTGACCTGGCCCCGGCGACGGAATATCCCGCTCGACAATCTCGAACGGCCCGCCCGCCTTCGAGACTTGCGCCACTTTCATACGAGTCATGTGCTCTCCTTAGAATGGATTGCTCCTGAGGTTGGGTGGTTCTCACTGATGATTGAAAAGAAAACGATACGTCGGAAAACTGGAGTCCCGGTCCTAGATGAGACGAGGGCTCCCCAAGATTCGCATGCAAACGGGTTCCCGCTGATACGGGTCGAGGACTTGGTCTTGTTGGGAAACTACCGGTTGTCGATTTTCAGGTTGATGTTCACCAATTGGCGGTTGTCAAACTGGCTCACCGTCTTGGTGTCGCTCTTCTTGCCGTCATATTGCGCGTAGACTTCGTAGTCCGTATTCGGAGAAAGCGAAGGGAAGCGGTACGAGCCGTCCGGGCCCACGATATAGGTCTTGACCGCCCGGGTGCGGGTGTTGGTCAGGTACACCACCGCGTTCGGTAGCGGCGAATCCTGACGATCCATGACCTTTCCGGTCAGCAGGCGGCCGCTATCTCCCTTCTTGTCGAAGGGGCTGGCGACTGCGGCAAGGCCCACTACCAACACGATCACCAAGACCACGATGGTCCGTCTCATGGATTTCTCCGCTACCCACCCTACCACGTCCCTGCTACTTTAGATGCAGGCCGATGTCGGCGCGCTCGTCTCCTTCGATGTGGACAGCCACTTCGTCGCCTGGATTTAACTGCTTTCCTTCCAATGACTTGAAGCCTTTCAGGTCGGCCCATACTACGTAATCTGCCTTCCCCGCTGGCAGCCTCTGGGCAAATTCACCCCGGTGATCGGAATAGAGGTCCCATTTGGCTCGCTTCTGGTCGGCTCGCCGGATCTTTACGTGGACACCGTAAACGGGACGGTCGTTCGGGCCCCACACAGTGCCGAAGATAAGCGCATACGGCTTGTGGGGATCTATCTGGGCAAACGCCGGCCCGGGGCGCAAAGGAGGCAAACCGAGCAGAGCCAGTGCAAGCACGAGCACACGGAAACGGGAAACGCAGGAGGAGACCTCTTGTAGCACGGGGGCGTGCCGAGGATTACAGGTCACCGTCTTCGCTTTCCTCTTCGTCCTCTTCCTCATCCTCTTCTTCCGCAACCGGCTTCAACTCGAGGGGATTGACGGTCACGATCTCGAAGTCGGTGCCACACTCGGGGCAGGAAACGACTTCGCCCTCATCCACCTCGTCTTCCTCAATATCGAGGTCGCTTTCACATTCGGGACAATAAACCATGAATGCCTCCGTGCCAGGGTTCACCCTGATAATATTTAATTCTCTCGGGCTTTCGGTCAAGTGCTCTCGGATTTTCGCTCGGGATACGCCTTTTACAGAGGCTACGGAACCTTAACGGGCTCAGTTCCCGCCCTCGCAGGCGCTCGATTGACCACCATGCCCAGCCCGCAAACTCCGGCGAGGTTTTCTATCACACGTCGGATGCTCGGAGTGACACCGATAGTGGTGTTGATGTTGGTGTGCCCGGCTCTTCCCCAGGATTCCGCCTCAAACCAGCCGGCAGATCCAAAGATCGCGGCCGCCTTGAAGGAGATTTCGTCCGCACGAATCCAGGCGAACATCGAGAAACTCGTCAGCTTCGGAACTCGCTCAACGCTTTCGCCGCAGGGTCCGGCCTCGATTGCCGCCGGCCGCGGGATCGGCGCCGCTCGCGAGTGGATCAAGTCGGAGTTCGAACGCTACTCCAAAGACTGCGGCGGTTGTCTCGAAGTGAAAACCGACTCGTTCACCGAGAGCCCTGCCGACCGGATTCCCCAGCCCACCGAAATCACCAATGTTTATGCGGTCTTGAAGGGTTCCGACCCGCAGAACGCACAACGCATCGTATTGGTCACCGGGCACTACGACTCCCGCAACAGCGACAACTTCAATATCAAGGACGACGCACCGGGTGCCAATGACGACGGGAGCGGTACCGCGGTGAGCCTCGAGTGTGCCCGCATCCTGAGCAAGCTGAAGTTTCCCGCAACCATCATCTTCCTCACCGTAGCCGGAGAAGAGCAGGGCCTGAACGGCAGCAAGCACTTCGCGCAAATGGCCAGGGCGCAGGGATGGCGTCTGGAGGCCGTCCTGAACAACGACATCGTCGGTGGAAACCGGGACCCCGAGCAGGACGCCGGCATCGTGCGAGTCTTTTCCGAAGGTGTCCCTGCCGCTGCCGACGAAAAGCAACTGCGCCAGATTCGCGGCCTGGGCGGTGAGAGCGATTCGCCTTCGCGGGAGGTTGCTCGCTACGTAGCCGAGACCGCCCGGATCTACCAGCCGGGAGTGAACCCGCTGTTGATTTTCCGGCTCGACCGCTATCTCCGCGGCGGAGATCATTACTCATTCAATCAACAGGGCTTCGCCGCCGTGCGCTTTACCGAGTACCGCGAAGACTACAACCACCAGCACCAGAACGTGCGCACCGAGGCCGGCACTGAGTACGGCGACGCGCCGAAATTCGTGAATTTCGACTACGTTGCCGCCGTCACCCGCCTGAACGCGGCCACACTGGCGTCCCTCGCTTCCGCTCCTGCGCCTCCCGGCGACGTTCATCTGGACACGTCAAAGTTGGAGAACGACTCAACCCTGATATGGGAGCCTTCCCAGGGAGCCACTGCATATGAGGTCGTGTGGCGGCCCACCAGCAGCCCCGAATGGGAGCACGCCCAGAACCTAGGCAACCTGACGCACGCCACGATGAGACTCTCGAAGGACAACGTCATCTTCGGCCTCCGCGCCGTGGACCATAACGGACACCGCAGCCTCCCGGTCCTACCCACACCGCAGAGGTGATGGTTAAGCTGTTACGATAGATGAATGTGAGCCGCAACCGGCTCGTCCGTCATGCCCAGAAACGTCTCCGAATTTGGCTTCCCCCCGTTTCGCGGCGCAGTCCGCGAGCTCATCCTTGCGAGCGTGGCGATTTACGTAGTGATCCTGCTGTTGCTTTCATTTGCCCCGGGAACAGGGCAGGCCATCCTGGCCCACGGCATCCTGGATCCAGTCCGCATCCGCGATGGCTGGGTGTGGCAGTTCGTCACTTATGCCTTCATGTATGTCGATCCGATGGGTTTTGTCCTATCCCTGGTAGGAATCTACTTCCTCGGGTCCGCTCTCCAGGAGCGCTTGGGTCGTGCGGGTTTCTACTCGCTTTTCTTTGGGAGCGTTGTCCTCTCAGCGGTCGCCGGGTTCTTGCTCTCGCTCACGCATGTCATCGCCCAAGGTCCAGCCTTCGGCTCGGGTGCCGCGGCTAACGCGATCCTGATGATCTTCTATCTTCTCAACCGGGATGCTCCCATCATGCTTTTTCCGATCCCGATCCAGATCCCGGTAAAATGGATCGTTCTGGGCATCGCTGCCATCGAGACAGCCTACCTTCTGCTCAGTCACTTCAGTCTCTTTTACTGCGTCCTTCTACTCGGACTCGGTGCCGGATACATCTGGCACCTTGCCTTCCTATCCCACCGGCCGTCGCTAGGGATCTCGGAACGCTTCTACGGCATGCGCAACTCCTACTACCGCTGGAAGCGTCGCCGCGCCGCAAGAAAGTTCGAAGTCTACATGCGCAAGCACGAGAACCGCGAGGTCAGCTTCGACGAGCACGGCAACTACATTCCGCCCGACGATGACAAGAAGAAGAATGGTGGCTCAAAATCAGGTTGGGTGAATTAGACCTCGCGGCGTGGGGTTTTGGTTTTGCCGGTCCGTAACCGTCTGGCTTAGGGCCGGCTTTAGCAGCTGAGGTTCGCTCCGGGCGACCCGCAACCCCCCCCGTGCACGAAGGGAGTTTCGAGCGCCCGTTAGCAGCCTTTTCGAAAGAATTCTTGGAAGGCTGCGACCACTTCCGCCGGGAGTGACGCGCCAACCTTCTTCATGAAATTCAAGTCGTGCCCCGCGCCTTCCACCGCCAGTAGCCGCGTTTCCGCGGGAATCAATTTCAGCGCTTCTTGCACTTCTCCGACCGACCCGAACGGATCTCGCGTGCCGTGCACAAATAGAGATGGATTTCGCAGGTTGGGTAGATGCTGCACCCGCAACTGCTCCGCTTTCCGCGGAGGATGCAGAGGATAGGAGAGCAGCAACAGCCCGTTTACCAGTTCCGGGTCAGCCGCGCAAAGCATCGTGGCCTGCCGCCCTCCGTAGGAGTGACCGCCCAGGAAGATCCGCCCCGGCACAAGCTTCCGTACCGCGGCAACGGCATTGTTCAGACCTTCCCGGTCGCGCCCCGCATCCCCCGGCCCCGGAGGACCGTGCGGGCGCAACTGCCGGTACGGAAGATCCACCCGCAGGACAGTAACGCCCTCCACGCAAAATGCCTCCGCCAGGGCGATCAGCAGGGGTGCCTGAGCATTTGTGCCCGCGCCGTGTGCCAGAATCAGCCCCCCAGCCGAGTTCTCAGGCCGGTGCAGATATCCACGAACCTGGGGTTCCCAATCACGGTCGAAGAAAGGTTCGAAATTGGACGCAGAAGGCATATTGCCCGGATGGCCTCGAGGTCACAGCGGTATCTCTTCCAGGCTCTCGTGAACTTTCAGAATGCGGACCTCGTGCGCGAGTTTCGCCCAGCGGCGCTGAGCTTCAGGATCTTCCAGGGCAGCCCGGCGCGCATCGTCCGACTTCCAATACCTGACCAGCACGTACTCGCCCTCGGGATCCCGGTAGAGAATGTCGCGGCTGTAGCCGCCCTTCGCCAGCACGGCAGAGAGTGCGCGGACCGTCTCAAGGGCGGCCTCCTCTTGGCCGTCCAAGGGAGCGAACACCGCTACGGAAAGTATTTCTGCCGACATTTGCGTTTCCAAGGCTATTTCCCCCTGCCCGCGCCATCGCGTCTCTTGCCCTCTACGCCCCCGCGACCTTGCGCGGTTACGGTATGCAGACGCATGAAGTTTGTCGAACCGGAAGCCATCTGGGTGCCCGCCACGACCCCCAGCACGTCGCCCGGCTTCAGTTGGCCTTCGCCCAGCAATTCGCGCTCGGCGATGTTGACCATGTCTTCCGCGGACCGAGCCAGTTCTTTGCGCTGCACCGGATGAACTCCCCAGAGCAGGTTCATTCGATTGCACACCGGACCGGTGTGGCTGAATGCGTAGATGCACACCTTGGGGCGGTACTTCGAAATCATGCGCGCCGTGTTCCCGGTTTCCGTAAATACCGCGATCGCGCCCATGGGGAGATCTTCCGCCGCGTGCGCAATCGATTCGCAGATCGCTTCTGCGACCACCAGGGGATGCCGGCTGCGCCGCCGGCGCGGGTCGCTGAACGACGTCAAGTTGTGCTCCGCCTCCATCACGATGCGGCTCATCATGGCCACCGCCTCGCGCGGGTACTGCCCGCTGGCGGTTTCAGCGGAAAGCATTACGGCGTCGGTGCCATCGAAAATTGCGTTGGCCACATCGCTGGCTTCGGCCCGCGTGGGGCGTGGGTTCTCGATCATGGATTCCAGCATCTGGGTGGCGATGATGACCGGCTTGCGCCACTCCGCTGCGCGGCGGATCACGTGCTTCTGAATCACCGGGACCTGCTCGGGAAGCATCTCCACGCCCAGATCTCCGCGCGCCACCATGACGCCATCCGCAACCTCGAAGATTTCTTCCAGCTGTTCGAGCGCCTGGGGTTTTTCGAGCTTCGCGATCACCGGCACGTCGCCGCCGTGATCGACGATGAGTTGCTTGACTTCCCGCACGTCCGATGCGGAACGGACAAAAGAGATGGCCACCAGGTCCACGTCGTGCTTGAGCCCAAATTCCAGGTCCTTGCGGTCTTTCTCTGTGAGCGCGGGAATCGTCAGCGCCGCGCCCGGAAGGTTGATGCCCTGGTGTTCGCCCAGCAGACCGCCGTTTATAACATCACATTCCACGTCTTCGCCTTGAACACTCAGTACCCGCAACTCGATCAGCCCATCCGAGAGTAGAATCCGCGCGCCCCTGACCACCTCTCGCCCCAGTCCCTGGAACGTGGTTGCGATCAGGGTTGGCGTACCCAGTACATCCCGCGGAGTGATCGTCAGCTGCGTGCCCGTTTTCAACAGGACAGGTTCGTGCGACTTCAGGCGTCCGGTGCGGATCTTCGGGCCCTGCAGGTCCTGCAAGATGCAGACCGTGCGCCCTTCCTTGTGGGCGGCCTTGCGGATGCGCGCAATGTTGCGCGCGTGGTCTTCGTGCGTGCCATGGGAGAAATTCAAACGGGCCACGTCCATGCCCAGGCGCAGCAAGTCCCGGAGAATAGCCTCCGAGTTTGAAGCCGGACCGACGGTGCAGATAATCTTGGCGCGGCGTGCATTGCTATGTCCGGTCGCAGGGCGCAGCGCGAGGATAGCAGTGCTCTCCGAGCTCAGAGTAGAGCTATCGCCGGACAGCAGGTCGATCTTTCCCTGTTTCAATCCTATGCTCCCAGTGGGTGTCGGAATACCGTGAGGTGGACCCCGTTATTGGACGCCGGGTCCTGCGTTGACCAGAGGGTAGCGAATGAGCACCATCAGCGGGCCACGATGTTCGCGCTCGACTCGAGCAGTTCCTTGCCCAGAAACGCGCGCGGAAACAGCATGGCGTTGAACTCTGCCCCGATCAACACGATCAGCGAGATCATGTACATCCACACCAGCAGCGCGATGCCCACTCCCAGCGACCCGTAGATGACGCTGTAGTCCGCGTATCGGTGAAGGTACCAGCTGAAAAAGGTGGTTGCGATGAACCACATCACGGTAGCCAGGATGGCCCCCGGCAACACGCTATGCCAAGGCTGGGTGCGCGGCACGGCGTTGTGGTAGACGAGCGCGATCACGGCGATGCTGGCCAGCGTGGCAATCACCCAGCGGATCGCACCCCAGAGCAACACGATGTAGGGACTGAACTCGTGTCCCAGGTGGAACAGGATGCGGCTCTCAATCCCCGAACCAAAAGCCACCATCACGGTGGCGAACGTCAACGGGATCCCTGCCATGATCACCAGCGAAAACGCGATCAAACGTTCTTTCACCAAGCCCCAGGTTTTCGGCAGCTGATAGGCGTTGCGGAAGCCCTCCATCCAGGAAATCATGGTTCCCGAGGCGGTCCAGAGCGTCAGCAGCGACGTACCGATCAGCAGGTTGACTGGACGCTGCGAGGTACCGCGCAAATACGCAATCGCGGTCGCCGACCCGGCAGGAAGAATGCGCCCCAGGGCATAGGATATTTCGCGCAAGTAAGCATCTCCGCGCGTCAGGGTGGCCAGCACCGAGCCCACCACCAAGAGCGCGGGGAAGAAGGTCAGAATCGACGAATACGCGGACGCCTTGGCGACGGCGAACTGGTCATGCTCGAACGCACGCCAGGTCGCCTGGCGCATCAGGCGGAAGAAGCGCAGCATCGCTTGCCCTAGAGTAGGGCGTGGCGCGGGCGTGCGCAACTGCGAAATTCGCCGCCGTACCTCGTGCGGTCCAAAATGCTGGGGGGAAGCATTCATAGGAAGTAGGGAAGCGAAGGGACGGCAGGCGCCGTCCCTTCACCAATGTCCCCTGTCTTACTCCGCGGCGAGCTCTTCGGTCTCGCCTTCGTGCCGCATCATCTCCAGAGCACGTTCCGCTTCCTCGTAAGCTGCGGATACCTCCTCTTGCACCTTGGCGGCAGCCTCTTCCATCTCGGGCGAGAGGCGCACGTTGCGGTAGTACTCCATGCCGGTCCCGGCAGGAATGAGGCGGCCGACGATCACGTTCTCCTTGAGCCCGCGCAGGTGGTCGACCGCTCCCTGGATGGAAGCTTCCGTCAGCACGCGCGTGGTCTCCTGGAACGAAGCGGCGGAGATGAACGAGTCGGTCGAGAGCGACGCCTTCGTGATGCCCAGGAGCAGCGGCCGGCCGGTTGCCGGACGTCCACCTTCCTTGATCACGCGATCGTTCTCCTCGGCGAAGCGGAACTTGTCGACCTGCTGCTCCAGCAGGAACGACGTGTCGCCGACGTCCTCCACCTTGCGCCAGCGCATCATCTGGCGAACGATCACCTCGATGTGCTTGTCGCTGATGTTGACGCCCTGCAGCCGGTAGACTTCCTGGATTTCGTTTACCAGGTAAGACTGCAGCTCTTTTTCACCGAGCACGGCCAGAATATCGTGCGGGTTGAGCGGCCCGTCCATGAGCGGTTCGCCCGCCTTCACGCGCTCGCCTTCCTGCACGTTGATGTGGACGCCGCGCGGCACCGAGTATTCTTTCTCCGTGCCGTTGTCAGCCACCACGTAGATCTTGCGCTGACCCTTCGAAACCTCGCCGAACTTCACCGTGCCATCGATTTCGCTGATCACCGCGGTCTCATGCGGCTTGCGGGCTTCGAACAGTTCGACCACGCGCGGCAGACCACCCGTGATGTCCTTGGTCTTGGTCGTCTCGCGCGGGATCTTCGCCAGGATGTCGCCCGGCGAAACCGTGTCGCCATCCGCCACCATCAGGTGAGCGCGTGACGGCATCAGGTAACGCTTGTTGGCCTTGCCCTTGATCACGATCGCCGGCTGGCGCTTCTCGTCGGGCGAATCCGCCACCACGTGACGCGACAGACCGGTGACCTCGTCCACTTCTTCATGGAGCGTGATGCCTTCCTGCAAGTCCTTGAACTGAACAGTGCCGCCGATTTCCGTCAGAATCGCGAAGGTGTACGGATCCCACTCGACCATCACCTGTCCCAGCGTAACCGGATCGCCCTCGTTCACCTTGAGTTTGGCGCCGTACACGACCGCATAACGTTCGCGCTCGCGGCCCTTGTCGTCGACGACGGCAATCGAGCCCTGACGGTTCATCACCACCAGGTCCCCCGACTTTGCCTTTACGGTCTGGAGCCCGATGAAGCGCACCACGCCGTTGTTCTTGGCGTCAAGCCGCGATTGCTCGGAGACTCGTGATGCCGTGCCCCCGATGTGGAAGGTACGCATGGTGAGCTGCGTTCCCGGTTCGCCGATGGATTGCGCCGCAATGACCCCGGTCGCTTCACCCAACTCGACCAACCGGCCCGAAGCCAGGTTGCGGCCGTAGCACATAACGCAGACGCCGCGCTTCGATTCGCAGGTCAGCACCGAACGGATCTTCACCCGCTCGATACCGGCAGCCTGAATCGAACCCGCCAGCTCTTCGGTAATCTCCTGGTTGATGTCGACAATGACGTTGCCGTCATAGTCCTTGATCTTCTCGAGCGACACGCGGCCCACGATGCGGTCACGCAGCGGCTCGATGATCTCGCCGGCTTCCACGATGCCGGAGACGTAAATCCCGTCCACCGTTCCGCAGTCGTATTCGCTGATGATCACGTCCTGCGCGACGTCGACCAGGCGGCGAGTCAAGTAGCCGGAGTCCGCGGTCTTCAGAGCGGTATCCGCCAATCCCTTGCGAGCGCCGTGTGTCGAGATGAAGTATTCCAGCACAGTCAGCCCCTCGCGGAAGTTGGCCGTGATCGGCGTCTCAATGATTTCGCCCGAGGGCTTCGCCATCAGGCCGCGCATGCCGGAGAGCTGGCGGATCTGCTGTTTCGATCCGCGAGCACCGGAATCGGCCATCACGTAAATCGGGTTGAGTGCGCCTTCCTTGTCCCGCTGCTGCATCTGGCCGAACATCTCATCGGCAACTTTCTCCGTGATCGCCGACCAGATTTCGATGACCTTGTTGTAGCGCTCGCCATTGGTGATGGCGCCGTCCAGGTACTGCTGCTGCACACTGACGCCCTGCTTCTCGGCGTCCCGCACCAGCGTTTTCTTGTTGTCCGGAACGACCATGTCGTCGATACCGATGGAGAGGCCGGCGCGGGTCGCAAAGTTAAACCCGAGCGACTTAATCTCGTCCAGCATCTTGACCGTCACTTCTAGTCCGAAGCGCAAGTAGGTGTAGTTAACCAGCTGGCCGATACCCTTCTTCTTCAGCAAACCGTTGATATAAGGCATGCCTTCCGGCAGGTGATCGTTCAGGATGGCGCGGCCCACGGTTGTGTTCAGGAAGCTGCGCTCATAGTGCACCTCGTCGGTGTGGGTGATGTCCTGGTCGTCGTAGGCGGTGGTCAGGTCGATCACTTCACCCGTGTAGCGCAAACGAATCGGCGAAAGCGTCTCCACCTCGCCCGCTTCCATTGCCAGCAAGACTTCGTCGATATTCGCGAACGAGCGGCCTTCGCCCTTCGCGCCGGGCTTCGCCTTGGTCAGGTAGTACAACCCGAGAACCATGTCCTGGGTGGGCACAGTGATGGGCTGTCCCGACGCCGGCGACAGGATGTTGTGCGACGCCAGCATCAGCACGCTTGCCTCCACTTGTGCTTCCGGAGACAGCGGAATGTGCACCGCCATCTGGTCCCCGTCGAAGTCCGCGTTGAATGCCGTGCAGACCAGCGGGTGAATCTTGATCGCCTTGCCTTCCACCAGCACCGGCTCAAACGCCTGAATGCCCAGCCGGTGAAGGGTCGGGGCGCGGTTCAACAGCACCGGGTGGTCCTTAATGACCTCTTCCAGGATGTCCCAGACAATCGGTTCCTGCTGCTCCACCATCTCCTTGGCCTGCTTGATGGTCGTGCAATGTCCGGTCTGCTCGAGCCGGTGATAGATGAAAGGCTTGAACAGCTCGAGCGCCATCTTTTTGGGAAGACCGCACTGGTGAAGCTTCAGCTCAGGACCGACCACGATCACCGAACGGCCGGAGTAGTCGACGCGCTTGCCGAGCAGGTTCTGCCGGAAACGCCCCTGCTTGCCCTTCAGCGTGTCCGACAGCGACTTCAGCGGTCGGTTGTTGGCTCCGCGCAGTACGCGGCCACGGCGACCGTTGTCGAACAGCGCATCCACCGCTTCCTGCAGCATGCGCTTTTCGTTGCGCACGATGACTTCCGGAGCGTGCAGGTCCATCAGCTTCTTCAACCGGTTGTTGCGGTTGATGACACGGCGATACAGGTCGTTCAGATCGGAAGTCGCGAACCGGCCGCCGTCCAGCGGCACCAATGGACGCAGCTCCGGTGGAATCACTGGAATCACGTCGAGGATCATCCAGTTCGGTTTGTTGCCGCTCTTGCGGAATGCCTCGACAACCTTCAGACGCTTCGCATACTTGAGGCGCTTCTGCAGCGACGCCTCGTTCTTCATCTTCTCGCGCAGTTCGGTCGAGAGACCTTCCACGTCCACGCGCTTCAGCAGCTCTTTGATCGCTTCCGCGCCCATCATGGCCTTGAAACCCGCCGCGCGGTACTGCTGGTCAAGCTCGCGGTACTTGGCTTCGTCCTTGATGATCTCGCGTTCTTTTACCGGAGCGTCGCCCGGCTCTACGACCACGTAGGCCTCGAAGTACAGCACCGACTCGAGATCGCGCAGAGAGATATCCAGCAGGTGGCCGATGCGGCTAGGCAGACCCTTGAAGAACCAGACGTGTGAGCAGGGCGAAGCCAGCTCAATGTGGCCTAGGCGTTCCCGGCGAACCTTCGACAGCGTGACTTCCACGCCGCACTTATCGCAGATCACGCCCCGGTGCTTCATGCGCTTGTACTTGCCGCACAAACACTCCCAGTCAGTTACAGGACCAAAAATACGCGCGCAAAACAACCCGTCGCGCTCGGGCTTGAAGGTGCGGTAGTTGATGGTTTCGGGCTTGGTGACTTCACCATGCGACCAGCTCCGGATTTTCTCCGGAGATGCCAGGCTGATACGGATCGCATCGAAATCGGCAACCGGGTTCGCCATGTCAAAGGGGCTCGAACGATACAAGGTGATCCTCCGCTTCCTGCAGGTCTCACGCGCCCGCCCACGACTCCCAACGTCAGTTCTCATTCCCGGTTCTCAGACCACCGGTCGGAACTTTTGCCGATGCGGCACTGAGAGCAGGTGCCGCAGCGGCTGATATTGCAAACCATCTCACCGAACCCCCGGCCCTCGGCTCCCCTTCGGCGTTGAACCGCTGAGAACCGGGAACTGAGAACCGAGAACTGCTTTCCTAATCCGCTGCTACCGGCGCGACCGGCTTCTTCTCGCCCAGCGCCGCCTTGATCAATTCCACATCCAGGCAGAGCGACTGCAATTCGCGAATCAGCACATTGAAGGATTCGGGGACGCCGGGTTCCATGGCGGCCTCGCCCTTCACGATGGCCTCGTAAATCTTGGTGCGGCCATACACGTCGTCTGACTTCGCCGTAAGCAGTTCCTGCAGGATGAACGCCGCGCCGTAGGCTTCGAGCGCCCAGACTTCCATTTCTCCGAAGCGCTGGCCGCCGAACTGCGCCTTGCCACCCAGCGGCTGCTGCGTGATCAGCGAGTACGGTCCGATGGAGCGAGCATGGATCTTGTCGTCCACCAGGTGCGACAGCTTCAGCATGTAGATGTAGCCAACGGTGACCGGCTGTTCGAACTGATCGCCCGTCATGCCGTCGTGCAGGAAGGTCTTGCCGGAAGTCGGCAGACCGGCCCGCTCGAGCAGCGTCTTGATCTCGTGCTCGCGGGCGCCGTCAAACACCGGAGAACCCGAGAATACCCCGTTCACGAGCGTCGGCGCCACGGCTTCGACTTCCTCGTCGCTGAAGTCTGAGACGATGTCGGCCAACGCCGTGTCCTTGAACAGAGCCTTCAACTCGCGCCGGATGCCTTCCGTCCGGGTATTCTCCGCAAGGATCTGGGCGACCTTCTTGCCCAACTCAAAGCCCGCCCACCCCAGGTGCGTTTCCAGAATCTGCCCCACGTTCATGCGGCTGGGCACCCCGAGCGGGTTCAGGACGATTTCCACCGGCGTCCCATCGGCGAGGTACGGCATATCCTCTTCCGGCAGGATGCGGGCAATGACGCCCTTGTTCCCGTGACGGCCGGCCATCTTGTCGCCGACACTCAGCTTGCGCTTCATGGCGACATACACTTTGACCAGCTTGATCACGCCCGGCGGCAATTCGTCGCCCTTGGTGAGCTTGTCCTTCTTCTCGTTGACGATCTTCTTGAGCACGTCGATCTGACGCGACGTCATCTCCTCGATCTCGTCGATCTGTTCGTTCACCCGCGGATCCTTGTCGTTGTACTTGATCCGCTTCAGGTTGCGGGTCGAGATACGTTCGATCGTGTCCCGGTCGAGAACGTTGCCCTTGGTCAGAAGCCGCTTGTTGGTCCGCTCGTCGTGCAAGTCTGCCTGCACTTCCTTGCCGCCCAGCAAGCCCTCCAACCGCTTCAGCCGTTCGTCCGTCAAGATCCGGATCTCGTCCGAAAGGTTCTTTTCGAGCTTGGCAATCTGCTGCTCTTCGATTGCCTTCGCGCGCTCGTCCTTCTCCTGGCCTTTGCGCGAGAAGATCTTCACATCCACGACCACGCCTTCGATTCCTGGCGGGCAATAGAGGGAAGCGTCGCGCACGTCGCCGGCTTTTTCGCCGAAGATCGCGCGCAGCAGTTTCTCTTCCGGCGTGAGCTGGGTTTCACCCTTGGGCGTGACCTTGCCCACCAGGATGTCACCTTGCTTGATGGTCGCGCCAATGCGAATGACGCCCGCTTCATCCAGGTTGCGCAGCATCGACTCGCTGACGTTGGGAATGTCCCGCGTGACTTCTTCCGGACCCAGCTTCGTGTCGCGTGCTTCGATCTCAAACTCCTCGATGTGGACCGACGTGTAGTAGTCCTCCTTCACCATCTTTTCCGAAACCAGGATCGCGTCCTCGAAGTTGTACCCGCGCCAGGGCATGAAGGCCACCAGGACGTTGCGTCCCAGGGCCAACTCGCCGAAGTCGGTGCAAGGACCGTCGCCGATCACCTGCCCCTTCACCACCCGCTGCCCCTTCTGCACGATCGGCTTCTGGTTGATGCAGGTGTTCTGGTTCGAGCGCTTGAACTTGGTCAGCTGGTAAATATCGCTGCCCACCTCGCGCGACAGCTGCCCGGGATGGTGCTCGCCCTCAACGCGCACAATGATGCGCTCCGAGTCGACCGAGTCGATGATCCCGTTGCGGCGAGCCAGGATGACCGCACCGGAATCCCGCGCCGTGACCCCTTCCATGCCCGTGCCGACGATCGGCGCCTGGGCGCGCAGCAGAGGCACCGACTGGCGCTGCATGTTGGCGCCCATCAGGGCTCGGTTCGCGTCGTCGTGCTCGAGGAAGGGAACCAGCGAAGCTGCCACCGACACCAGCTGTTTCGGGCTGACGTCGACGTAGTCCACTTCGTCGCGATTCACCAGCACGAAGTTGCCCGCCTTGCGCGCGTTCACCAGCTCAGCGCTGATCCGGCCCTTGTCGTCCAGTTCAATGTTCGCCTGGGCGATGACGTGACGGTCCTCCTCCCAAGCAGACAGGTAGAAAGAGAAAGGCTCGATCTCCGCGGGGCGCTTGCGGCGCTCCTTGAGGTCGGCATTAAGCTTGTCGATTTCGTGCTTCTCGATGTGATCGCCCACCTTAAAGTCGCTGTCACCCGTGTTGACGATGCTCACGTAATCGACCACGCGCGCGTTCTTGACCTTGCGGTATGGGGATTCAATGAACCCGTAGTCGTTGATGCGCGCATAGCAGCTCAACGACGAGATCAGGCCGATGTTCGGACCTTCCGGTGTCTCGATCGGGCAGATACGTCCGTAATGCGTCGGGTGCACATCGCGGACTTCGAATCCGGCGCGCTCCCGCGACAGACCGCCCGGCCCGAGGGCCGAAAGACGCCGCTTGTGTGTAATCTCCGACAGCGGGTTCGTCTGGTCCATGAACTGGGACAGCTGCGAGGAACCGAAAAACTCGCGGATCGCCGCCATCACCGGCTTGGCGTTGACCAAGTCGTGCGGCATGGCCGTCGACATTTCCTGGTACACGCTCATCTTTTCCTTGATGGCGCGTTCCATCCGCACCAGGCCGATACGGAACTGGTTCTCCATCAACTCACCGACCGCGCGCACGCGCCGGTTGCCCAGGTGATCGATGTCGTCCACCGAACCGATGTTTTTCCGCAGCTTCAGCAGGTACCGGATGGTGCCGTAGAAATCGTCCGGATCGAGCGTCCGCTGCTCCAGGCTGGTCGCGTCCTGGTTCTCAAACAGCTTGATGTTGAACTTCAAACGGCCCACGCGCGAGAAGTCATACTTCCGCGGGTCGAAGAACATGCCGTGGAACAGGGCCGTCGCCGTATCGAGCGTCGGCGGATCACCCGGGCGCAGTTTGCGGTAAATCTCGATCAGCGCTTCCTGCGGCGTTTTCACCGAGTCGCGCTTCAGCGTCTGGCAGATCACCGTGCCCACATCGTCGCGCTCGGGGAAGAACACGTTCAGTTCGACCACGCCCGCCGCGTCCAAGATCTTCGCAATCTTGTCCGCGGTCACTTCCGAGTTGGCTTCCAGAAGCACTTCGCCCGTGGTCGTGTCGACCACATCGCTCGCCACCCAGGCGCCTTCCAGATCGGTGACGTCGACTTCAATCTCGGTTACCTTCGCCTTCTGAATATCCTTCAGAATCTGGGCATTGATCTTGCGGCCCGAGTGCGCGATCTCGTCCCCCGACTTGTTCTTGATGCTGTGCGCCAGCTTCATGCCCAGCAGGTTGGTCGGCTTCTCGCTGGCAGGGTCAAGCGTCCAGAAAAGCCTCTTGTCCTTGATCGCCAGCCGGTCGACCGTATAGAACGTCCGCAGAATGTCGTCCCCGCCGCGCAGACCGAGGGCGCGCAGGAAAATCGTTCCCAGAAACTTGCGCTTGCGGTCGATGCGTACGTACAGCACGTTCTTCTGGTCGTACTCGAATTCCACCCACGATCCGCGGTAGGGAATGATCTTGCCGAGGAAGTAGGTGCGGTTGTTCGCAGTCTCGAAGAAGACGCCAGGCGAACGGTGCAACTGGCTGACAATCACGCGCTCGGTGCCGTTAATGATGAAGGTCCCATTCTGCGTCATCAGCGGCACGTCGCCGAAGAAAACTTCCTGCTCCTTGATGTCCCGAATGGAACGGTTGCCGGTCTCGGCGTCTTTCTCGTAAATCGTCAGCCGCATCGTGACCTTGAGCGGGGCGGAGTAGGTCATGCCGCGCTCTTCGCACTCGTTGACGTCGTATTTCAGCTGCAGGCCAACCGGATCGCCGCACTTGTTGCAGAAGTCGGGCGTGTTCGCGTTGTACGTACCGCACTTGCCGCACAACACGTCGCCCGGATGAAACGGATCCGTAATGACGGTCGAGCCGCAGTTCTTACAAGTGGTGCGCAAGTGGTGGAGGCCCTTGAGGTGACCACACTTGCATTCCCAGTTACCAATGGCGTAATCCACAAACTCCAGTTGTGATACGTTGCGGAAGTCAGTGATCGGAAACACCGACTGAAACACCGCCTGTAACCCGGCGTCATCGCGCTCGCTGGGCAGCCGGTCCATTTGCAGAAACCGCTCGTAAGAGCGCTTCTGCACTTCGATCAAGTTAGGAATCTGGATGGTGGCTGGAATCTTGGAAAAATCAAAACGTTTGCGGAGGGCATTCTTCTTCATTCAGAAAACTCCAATGTCAGCGCAGCCGACGGCTGCGTACCAGAACCGCGGAATGTTGGGCGCGCACGTCCGCGCCGCGAGTCTACCGCTGCAAAGAACCTGAAAAGACAACAGGGCACCCACAGGGACAGGGCTCCCCGAAGGCGCCAACCACCGCGCGTCGCCAATCTTGAATTGTGTCTTTCCGCGCCAGTTCTTAAGGCCTGTTTCCGTCCCGCCTGTATGCGGAACAGCCTGCCAACTTCTGCCAGCGACTTCGCTCCGTTTTCCCTGGGTGCCTTGGAGTGGAAAGCCGCATTCACCTTGCGTGAAGCAGAAGTAGCGATGTTGCTATAGATGATAACATCACCACCCCCGATTCAGCTAGTAGATCGTTCGCCTGGCCCAAAACTTGCAAGACGACCGCAAGTGGTTGAGAGGACGGGAGATCGTCGTCGTATCGAGCGGTCCTTCGACTCGCCCTTCTCGCGTCGCTGGTTGCGGGTTCACCCGGAACCTGCAACCAGCGAGCATTAGCGAGTCGAATCGGACAGCGGGGCGAGGCTCGGTTTCCAGGCTTGTCCTCCGTAGCCGAGCAACGCGACGTGGCCCGAAGGGGCCTCGCGACACCCGCTACTTCACTTCGACCGTCGCGCCCGCCTCGGTGAACTTCTTCTTGATGTTCTCCGCTTCGTCTTTGCTGACGCCTTCCTTCACCGTCTTCGGCGCGCCATCCACCAGGTCCTTGGCTTCTTTCAAGCCCAGGCTGGTGACTTCGCGGACAGCCTTGATCACGTTGATCTTGTTGGCGCCCACGTCCTTGAGGACCACGGCAAACTCAGTCTTCTCTTCCGCCGGCGCCGCAGCAGCGGCACCGCCGCCACCAGCAACCATCACCGGGGCTGCCGCCGCGGCTGAAACGCCGAGGCGCTCTTCGAGCTTCTTCACCAGAGCCGCTGCATCGAGCAGCGACAAGCCTACGATTGCTTCTTCCAACTGCTGCAGATCCGCCATTTGAGTTCTCCAATTCTCGTGATTATCAGTAGTTCGATTTTCGTCATCCGTGGGCCAGGTTTCCAGTGCGACCAGGCTCTCGTCTCCGCGCCAGACCACGCAAAGACTCAAACCGCGCAACCCCTCGCTTGCCGACAACCAAAATCTATTTCCGACAAATAAAACTGCCGGGAAACTCATTCTTGGCTCTTAGCTCAGCCTTCAGCCGACAAGATGCAGCGGCTTTTTGCGCTAGGAGCTAATAGCTGCTCTTACGCTTCCTTGAACTTCTTCTCCTTCACGCCCTGATCCACCACGACGGCCAGGTTCCGCCCCACCGCATTCATCGCCGTAACCAGGCGCTGTGCCGGAGCGTTCAACAGGTACAGAAGCTTCGAATAGATCTCTTCCTTCGACGGCATGGTAGCCAGCGCCTCGATCTCCTTGATCGAAACCACGCGCCCTTCGACCACGCCCGCCTTGAAGGTAAATTCCGGATTGTCCTTGGCGTACTTCGCGAGCGCCTTCGCCAGAGCGACCGGATCGCCCTGCGTGTAGGCGATCGACGTGACGCCATGCAGATCCTTCAGCGCTTCCTCGACCTTGGTGCCCTTCGAAGCTCTCTCCGCCAGAGTGTTCTTCACCACGCGATATTTCGCGCCCGTGGTCCGCAGCGCCTTGCGCAGCTCGTAGTCCTTCTCCACCGTGAGCTTGCTGTAGGTGGCGACGATGACGCTCGAAACACCCTTCAGCTCGCCGCTCAGTTCTTCCACCTGCTCCATTTTCTTCGCTTTGCTGACTGCCATCGTCGTATCCCTTCAGAATTCCAGTCTGTCATCCTGAGCGAGGCGCATTTTGCCCCGCCCTGAGCGCATGACCGCGAAAGCGGTCATACGAAGCGCGCACAGCGCGCCTGGGTCCCGTCTCGGCTAAGCCTTAGCCGCCGCTTCGACCGCGCTGGTGTCAATCGAGATCCCCGGGCCCATCGAGGAGCTCAGCGTGCATCCCTTGATGTACTTGCCCTTGGCGACCGACGGTTTCGCTTTGATCACGCTCGTGATCACCACCGTCGCATTCTCCACCAGCTTGTCGGGCGAGAACGAAATCTTGCCCACGGGCACGTGCACCAGCGCAGTCTTGTCGGTCCGGAACTCAACCTTGCCGGCCTTCACTTCCTGCACGGCCTTGGCGACGTCGAAAGTGACGGTGCCGGTCTTCGGGTTGGGCATCAGCCCCTTCGGCCCGAGCACCTTGCCCAGGCGTCCCACCGATTTCATGACATCCGGCGTGGCGATCAGCGCGTCGAAATCGGTCCAGTTTTCTTTCTGGATCTTCTCGACCATCTCTTCGCCGCCCACGATGTCGGCCCCCGCTGCCTCGGCTTCCTTCACTTTGTCGCCGGTCGCGATAACCAGGACCTTCTTCGATTTGCCCAGCCCGTGCGGCAAAACGACGGTTCCACGCACCATCTGGTCGGCATGTTTGGGATCGACGCCGAGACGCATCGTGACTTCCACCGTCTCGTCGAACTTGGCGTACTTGACTTTCTGCAGAAGCGGAACCGCTTCCTGCAGGGGGTAGGGCTTTTCTCCCACCGCCGCCCGTGCCTTCGTGATGTTCTTCCCGGCTTTTCTCATTGTTTCTCCGTCTCCCACCGCTCCAAGCTGTTCCGAGGAGCCGTGGTGTATTCGACCGCAATACTCGCGTAGGGACGGCCGCCCTCGGCCGTCCAGGCCGACCCGTCAGGGTCGGCGATTGCTAAACCACATCAATTCCCATCGACCGCGCCGTGCCCTTGATACTGTTGATCGCCGCGTCCAGCGACGCCGCGTTCAAGTCTGGCATTTTCTGCTTCGCGATGTCCTCGACCTGCTTCAAAGTCACCTTGCCGACCTTGTCCTTGTTCGGCGATCCCGATCCCTTCGCAATGCCCGCCGCGCGCTTCAGCAGAATGGCAGCCGGAGGCGTCTTGGTGATGAACGTGAACGAGCGGTCGCTGAACACGGTGATGACTACCGGAATGATCAGCCCTTCCAGTTCCTTCGCGCCCGTGCGCGCATTGAACTGCTTGCAGAATTCCATGATGTTGATCTGCGCCTGGCCCAGCGCCGGACCCACCGGAGGAGCCGGGGTCGCCTTGCCTGCCGCGATCTGCAGCTTTACCGAACCTGTCGCCTTTTTTGCCATACTCTCTTTTCCGCCCCAGCCCCGGGTCTAGGACTTTCGGCCCGCCAACCTGGGACTTCTCCTTGCGCCTTTCAATACCCCAACTACCAAATTTCCCAAATTACGCAATCGTTATGTAACCACCTTCTCCACTTGCCCGAACTCCAGTTCCACCGGCGTCGAGCGCCCGAAAATCGTGACCATTACCTTCAGGGTCTCGCGGTCCTCGTTGACCTCGTCCACCACACCCGTAAAGCTGGCGAACGGCCCTTCGCTGATGCGTACCGTCTCGTTCTTCTCAAACTTGACCTTGAGCTTGGGCTTGTCCTTCGACTCGCCCACGCGGTACACGATGTTCTGCACTTCCTCTTCTGAGAGCGGCGTCGGCTGCTGCCCGGTGCCGACAAAACCGGTGACTCGCGGCGTGGACTTCACCACGTGCCACACGTGGTCATCCATGTCCATCTCGACCAGGACATACCCGGGATAGAACATGCGCTCGCTGGTGTACTTCTTGCCGCCCCGCACTTCCGTGACCGACTCGGTCGGAATCAGCACACGCCCAATCTTGTCCTGCAAGCCAAAAGCCTGCACCCTTGACTCCAGCGACTCGCGCACTTTGCGCTCAAATCCCGAATAGGAGTGGATGATGTACCACTTCATGTTGGGATTGCGCGGGGCTTCCGTACCCGGCTCGCCACCCGACGGGGCTGCGCCGCCACTCGCTCCTTCGGGCTCTCCCGGACTGCCCGCGCTCCCGGTTTTTTCTTCGTCCTGCATAAGAGGCTTCATTTCTCAGACTTTCTCTTCCATTTCGGTCAACTGCGCGAAAAAAACCGGAACATGTAGTCGATGCCCCGACCAATGACGAAGTCCACCAGCCAGAAATACAGGCCGAAAATGAACACCGTGATCACCACCACCACCGTGGTCGCCTGCACTTCCTTTAGCGACGGCGTGGTGACCTTCTTCATCTCCATGCGCACGTCGCTGTAGAAGGTCTTGACCTTTTCCGGCCAAGAGGCTACCCGCGCGCCCAAGTTGTTTTCGGTCCCGACTGCCGCAAGCTTAGACATTTTTTCGTCTCGATTCCTACACAGCACCACAGTTCCCGACTCTCACTCCCAAAAACTGGCAGGGGCGGAGGGATTCGAACCCCCAAGTCCGGTTTTGGAGACCGGCAGTTTAACCGTTGAGCTTACGCCCCTAACTGGCCTATCATCCTGAGCGGGCGCCCTTTGCCTCGCGAAGGATGCAGGCGCGTCGCGCGCGTCCGCGCCCTTTGCGGACGCGGAAACCGCGCGTTCTCGGCGCTTCCCTATTTCACTTCTTTATGCGGCGTATGCTTCCGGCAACGCTTGCAGAACTTTTTCATCTCGATCCGGTCGGGCGTCGTCTTCCGATTCTTGGTCGTCGAGTAATTCCGTTCTTTGCAATCACCGCACTGCAACGTAATGATCTCTCGCGGCATTGAAACAGCTCCTAACCGTTAGCTACTGGCCACTAACAACGTTGTGCCGTCGTATTCTTCCGTCGGCCTCGATCGAGGGCCTTCGCCAACGACCAACGACCAACGACCAACGACCGACGACGTTCTACTGAACAATCTCCGCGATCGTGCCCGCGCCCACCGTGTGGCCGCCTTCCCGGATCGCGAAGCGCAAGCCCTTCTCCATCGCCACCGGCGTGATCAGCTCGATCACCAGGCTCACAT
>Ga0210408_10000552_pt1 | contig 46810 bp, 43 predicted proteins | sample IncBWH4MmetaG_FD_155471 | JGI IMG/M metagenome (GOLD analysis project Ga0210408, IMG submission 155471) | Forest soil microbial communities from Barre Woods Harvard Forest LTER site, Petersham, Massachusetts, United States - Inc-BW-H-4-M | ecosystem: Environmental > Terrestrial > Soil >...
AAAATCAACTCCGAGATAAACTGACATGGGTGCCTCCTGCTTGGCTCCATGCCAAACGGTTCAAGCACGATCCGCGCGAGCATACATCTGCCCAGGCACGGAGGCGCCTGCCTCATGTCATCACCCTACAACAGCCTCCCGGTCCCCGAGTGGCGTAGAATCAGGGTTGTCCACGATCGGCTCAGGAAAGAGCGTCACATGCGGCTGTTGCTTGTAGAAGATGATGCGCGGATTGCGCGATTCGTGGCCAAGGGGCTGCGCGAGGAGGCCTACGCGGTGGATGTGACGGGCAACGGGGATGACGCACTGTATGAGGCGGCGATCAATTCGTATGACCTGGTCATACTGGACGTGATGATTCCCGGGCGCAACGGATTTGAGGTGTGCCGCGAGTTACGTCGCGCTGGACAGCGCATGCCTATCTTGATGCTGACGGCGCGCGATGCCGTGGAGGACCGGGTTAGCGGGCTGGATCACGGCGCGGACGACTACCTGACCAAGCCATTTGAATTTCGCGAGTTGCTGGCGCGACTGCGCGCGCTGCTGCGGCGCTCGGGCGAACTGCGCGCGGCGCAGATCACGGTGGCGGACCTGGTGCTGGATACAGGCGCGCAGAGCGTTTCACGCGCGGGGCGGAGTATTCCGGTGACGACGAAGGAGTATGCGCTGATTGAATTCCTGGCACGCAATGCGGGGCGCGTGGTGGGTCGCGCGGAGATCGCCGAGCACGTTTGGGACGAGAGCTTCGATCCGTTTTCGAATCTGATTGAAGTTTATGTGAATCGCGTGAGGAGAAAGATTGACGCGGGAGAGGGCAAGCCACTCCTGCACACGCGGCGGGGAGCGGGATATTTTTTTGGTGTTGCGGGGGAAGCGGCGGGAGTGGATTCGCGCGAAGCGGACGCGGCGACGCAGCATCGAGGTAAGGGTAATTCGGGAACGAGAAAGAATCATGCTTGATTCGGTGCGTGTGCGGCTGACGTTGTGGTACACAGGACTTCTTGCGCTTTTTCTGGTGCTGCTGTCGCTCGTCACCTATTTTATTTTTTGGCGCAGCACGCTGCAACGAACCGATAGCAACCTGGCGGAGCTTTCTGAAGCGTTCTTAAGCACAGTGCAAGCCGAGATGCTGGACGAACATGGTCCGGAAGCGGCGAAGCTTGCGACACGAGAAGCAATTCTCGAGCACCGCTTTCGAGATCACGTTTATGCCGTGCTCGACCCCAAAGGGGACCTGCTAGTCTCTTCGCAAGATCTGCCTAATGAGACGTTACCCGCGGGATTGCTTTCCTCGGCTCCATTTCAAAAACTGCTTGCGGATTTTGCCGGGTCGGACCATCTGCTTAAGAACATGAAAGGCGGCAGGAGCGGCTATCGCGCCTTCGTGCGAAAATTTTCAATTAGGGGCCAGACCTACACTTTGGTGATCCTGCAGTCGCTCCATCCGCAAAAGGAGATGTTGGAAGAAGTACAGGCGACATTTGCATGGGTGATTCCCATCGCCATCGTCTTGGCGAGTATTGGCGGATACTTTTTGGCAAGGAAGAGCCTCGCGCCGGTGATGGCGATGAGCAGCCAGGCCGGGCGCATCGGCGCGGCGAATCTGCATGAGCGGCTACCGATTCAGAATGCGAAGGATGAGCTTGGCAGGTTGGCGGCTGCCTTTAACGATTTGTTGGAACGCGTGGATCAATCGTTTGAGCGACAGCGACGATTTATGTCTGATGCTTCGCACGAGCTGCGCACCCCGGCGGCGATTCTGCGCGGCGAATCGGAGGTGGCGCTTTCGCGCGGGGAGCGGCCAGCCGAGGAATACCGCGAGTCGCTGGCCGTGCTGCACTCGGAGGCGCAGCGGCTGACGCAAATCGTGGAGGACCTCTTTACGCTGACGCGCGCCGACGCCGGGCAATACCCGCTTTCGCCGCACGAGTTTTATCTTGACGAATTGGTGGCCGACTGCACGCACGCGGCGCGCTCGCTGGCCTTGGCCAAACAGATCATGCTTACTTGCGAGGTTCCGGAAGAATTGCCGATTCGGGCGGATGAGGCGCTGCTGCGTCGAATGATTCTGAACCTGTTGGACAATGCCATCAAGTACACGCAGACGGGAGGCCGCGTCACGGTTACGTGCGAGCGTGCCGGCACCGAGTACGCGCTGAGTGTGACGGATTCGGGGCCGGGCATTCCAGAGGATTTACAACAACGAGTGTTTGAGCGCTTTTTTCGCGCGGACAAAGCTAGGACGCGTTCCGAGAATGACGGCGGCGGCGCGGGGCTTGGGTTGTCCATCGCGCGGTGGATTGCGGAAGCGCATCATGGACGATTGATTCTGGCGCGTTCGGATTCCAGCGGCAGTACGTTCACCGCGCTGCTGCCTGCGCAGGTGGCCGTGCCATCGCAGGCTATACCGCTCGCCCGTTAATCGCCGGTTTATCTTACAAACGCTAGCGTTAGCTGTTTGTGGACTTGTGCGCGTTTTCTGCAGGTCGCCGGTGCCTCGGTGTACTTCGATGCAGTCCTCAGGTAGCGTGGAGGAATCTCATTTTTGCGCGTGGCGGCGGGTCAAGTTGGCGAAGGCGCCGTTCCGGGAGCGACGATTTATGAAAGGGAGTTGCACATTCGTGTGGGTCGCAGCGAGCCTCGCGTACTTCACGTGCGGGCACTGTTCTGAGGCACAGGAGGTGACTCCGGCAACTGTTTCTCGCCAGGAAATCGCGAAGCCGGCGAACGCTTCGACGACACCAGTGCGGCTGACCCTGCAGGATGCGCTAGAGCGCGCCCGAAAGAACAGCACGCAATTTCAGGCGGCGCTCACTACCGCCGCACTGGCCCGTCAGGACCGCACACAAGCGCGCAACGCATTGCTTCCCACTGCCACTTACAATAATTCCGCAATCTATACGCAGGGCATACCACTGGGCGCCGAGAAAGTCATCGGAGCGCCGGTCATCTTCATTGCGAATAACGCGGTGCACGAATACCTGAGCCAGGCAGACGTGCACCAGGTTTTCGACGCCGGGGCGATTGCGAATTTTCGGCGGATGGGTGCAGCGGCGGCGGTCGCCAAAGCGCAGGCGGAAATCGCGTCGCGAGGGTTGGTGGTGACTGTCGTACAGAATTATTACGCAATATCGGCCGCGCAACTGAAAGTGGAAGCGGCGAAAAGGCTTGCCGAGGAGGGCGACCGTTTTCTGAGAGTCACCCAGGACCTCGAGAACGGAGGCGAGGTCGCGCATTCCGACGTTATCAAAGCGGAATTACAAGCACGCGACCGCCAACGACAGTTTCGGGAAGCACAGCTCGCCTATCTCAACGCGCGCCTCAATCTGGCGGTGCTGATTTTCCCCGATTTCAACGATAGTTTCGAAGTCGCGGAGGACTTGCATCAGCCGGTTCCCTTGCCCACGCTTGCGGAAGTGCAGCAGGGAGCGGCGCGCGATAATCCCGATGTTCGCGCGGCCCTGACCGCGGTTCAGCAGGCCCGTTACGACGTTTTCGGAGCGCGCGCCGGGTATTTTCCGGCTTTGTCGATCGATTACTTTTATGGGATTGACGCGGCACACTTCGCGGTGAATACCGCGATTCCCGGCAACGGCAAGGTTTCGAACCTGGGATCATCCATTGTGGCCACCCTCAATATTCCTGTGTGGAATTGGGGCACGACGCAAAGCCGCGTGAAGCAAGCAGAGTTGCGCCGTGCACAGTCCAAGCGCGAGCTTTCCTTCGCGCAGAGGAAACTGCTTGCGGAAATTCAATCGCTCTACGCGGAAGCGGAGACGGCGCTGAATGAGCTGGAAGGCCTGGCGCGCTCTGCACAGTTGGCGGAGGAAAGTCAGAAATTGATAACGCTTCGCTATCGAAACGGGGAATCAACGGTTCTAGAGGTTGTGGATGCGCAGACTACGTTTGCGGCGGCAAATGCCGCTTATCAGGACGGTGCCGTGCGGTATCGCGTTGCATTGGCGAATTTGCAGACTTTGACGGGAGTGCTGACGACTCCATGAGAATAGCGCTGAAATACGGATTTGAAGCCAGTAAGGGCTGGATGCTGGTAGCCACGATCGCGGGAGTGTCACTCGTCGCGACGGGGTGCGGTGCACAAGAGAAGGAAAAAGAGCCGGTGGTCAGCGTGCAGGTCACACCTGCGCAGCGCGGGCCGATAGCGCAGATTGTTACGACGGAAGCGGTAGTGTTCCCGCTCGAACAGGCCACGGTGGCGCCGAAAATTACGTCGACCGTTAAGAAGTTCAGGGTGCAGCGCGGGACGCGAGTGAAGAAGGGCCAAGTGATGGCGGAGCTCGAGAATGCGGATTTGGCCGCCGCCGCGGAAGCCAGCGCAGGAGATTACCACCTAGCGGAGGGGAACTACGTGATGACGATCGGCGTCGGTTTGCCGCAGCAGTTGCAGAAAGCGCAGCTGGATGCGGCGGCGGCGAAGGCGGGATTTGAAGCCGCACAAAAAGTTTATGAGAGCCGGAAAGAGCTGCTGCAGCAGGGCGCTATTGCGCGGCGTGACGTTGACGCGGCGGAAGTGGCGCTAGCGCAGGCGCGGAGCCAAAACGAGCAAGCGCAGAAGCAGCTCGCGGACTTACAGCGCCTTGGCAAAGAAGCGCAATTGAAGTCGGCGCAGGGATCGAAGGAATCGGCGGAAGGCAAGTATCGCGGCGCGGCAGCACAGCTTAGCTACTCACTGATCAAGAGCCCCATCGACGGAGTGGTAACCGATCGACCGCTCTATGAAGGCGACTTGGCGACGGCGAATCAGCCGCTGCTCACGGTGATGAATCTGAGCAGGCTGATTGCGAAGTCCCATATTCCGCAGACGGAGGCGGCAGCATTGAAGGTTGGGAATTCCGCGGAGATCACGGTTGCTGGACTGGACGAGCCAGTGAAGGGCCAAGTGAGCTTGGTGAGCCCGGCACTGGATCCCGGAAGTACGACGGTTGAAGTTTGGGTCGAAGCGCGAAAGCCGAATCCAGCGATGCGCCCGGGAATAACGGTCAGCGTTTCAATGACGGCGAGGACCGCGCAGGACGCAATCGTGGTGCCTACGTCGGCGCTCTTCAAGAATGCGGAAGGCGCCGAATATGTGCCGGTGGCAGGTTCGGACGAAAAAGCGCACCAGAAGACTGTGCAGGTGGGTATTCGGAGTGCGGGGCAGGCGCAGATCGTCTCCGGGATTAATGCAGGGGACCCGGTCATCACGTCCGGCGGTTACGGCTTGCCGGATGGAACCCAGATCAAAATCGAGAAGCCTGGCGCAGAAGACAAGGCAGGCGCGGACGATGCCGGTGACGACGAAAAGAAGAGTTCGAAGGAAGGCGACGGAGGCAAGAGCGGAGATAAGAAGAAAGCCAGCCCGAACGGTGGGTCAAAATCTGCAGGAAACGGCAAGGAGTAGCTGCAGATGGAGCCTCGTGCGGAGTTGAAGAGCGGTGACCCGCGACCCAAAAGTGAAGTCACGCCATGGTTTCACAGATTAGCTCGGCCGGTGCTGTTCTTGACGGTTATTCTGGCCCTAGTCGGGGGCTACCTCGCATTCAGCATTCCGGTTTCGGTATTTCCTGATACGGACTTCCCGCGAGTCGTGATCGGAGTGGACAACGGCGTTATGCCCATCGATCAGATGCTGGTCACGATCACGCGGCCAATCGAAGAAGCAGTAAACAGCGTGCCGGGGCTGACCGGCGTGCGCTCGGTGACGAGCCGTGGATCTGCGGAAGTCGATCTTTTTTTCGATTGGAAATCCGACATGATTCTGACGCTGCAACGTGTGGACGCGGTGGTCGCGCGCTTGCAAGCGGAAATGCCGCCGACAGCGAAAATGGAAACACACCGGCTCACGTTCGCCGTGTTTCCTATCATCGGGTACAGCTTGACCTCGGACGTCATTCCCCAAAACAGGCTATGGGAGATTGCCACCTACGATTTGAAGCCGCGCTTGAACCGATTGGACGGCGTCGCGTCCGTGATTATTCAGGGCGGCCGTGTGCCGGAATTTGAGGTAATGCCGGATCCGGCGCGTTTGCTCTCATCGGGCGTCACGGTGCAGGACATCCTCGATTCGGTTAAACGCACGAACCTGATCGATTCCCCTGGATTGATTGAGCATGAACATCAACTCGTGCTCGGACTGATCAGTGGGCAGGTGCGCAGTCCGGATCAGATCGGGCAAATCGTGGTCAAGACTTCGCCGGCGGGTGTGCCCGTACGCATCGGAGACATTGCGAAAGTATCGCCGTCGGTTGCGCCGACGTACACCATCGTGACCGCCAACGGCAACCCTGCGGTGCTGCTGAACGTGAATCGCCAGCCGGAGAGCAATACGTTGGACGTGGCGAACGAAGTTCACGCGCTCATTCGAGAGCTGGCGCCTGGGCTGCCGCCGGGTGTGCATCTCGAACCGTTTTACGACCAATCAACGATTGTGCATGACTCCATCGCGAGCGTGCGAGACGCAGTGCTGCTGGGAATTGTGCTGTCTTCCATTATCCTGGTGCTGTTTTTGCGAGATTGGGGCACCTCGCTGGTTGCGGGCTTGGTGATCCCGGTCACGCTGCTCATTACGTTTATTGTTCTGAAGCTGACCAATCAAAGTTTCAATCTGATGACGCTGGGCGGACTTGCCGCGGCGGTTGGCCTCGTGATCGATGATGCGATCGTCGTGCTGGAAAATATCGTGCTGCACCGCGACGCCGGACAGAAACGGCTGCAAGCCATCCAGAGCGCCCTGCACGAATTGACGGTCCCGCTGATCGGCTCGACCATTACGCCCATTGTTGTTTTTCTTCCGTTGGTTTCGATCACAGGCGTTACCGGCAGTTTCTTTCGCGCTTTGGCGATTACGATGACGGTTTCGCTGTTTACATCGCTTCTTCTGGCCCTGTCTTGGACACCGGCGCTCAGCCAGTATCTTGTCCGCCGCAAGGAGACTGTGCCCGCTGCCGGTGCTTCGTCCGAGGGACCGGACATGGCGGCATTATTGGCGGCGGAGGAAGCACACCTTTCTGGCTTCTTTGGGCGCGTCGTGGAGTTCTATAGTCGAGTCATGCGAGCAGTCTTGCGGCAATCCTGGACCCTAGTTGCCGGGTCAATAGCCATCGTGGTCCTCTCCTTCGTTTGCTACAAACTTCTCGAAACTGATTTGCTTCCGGGCATGGATGAAGGTGGGTTCATTCTCGACTACTTCACGCCTCCGGGGAGTTCGCTTGCGGAATCCAACCGCATTCTGCTGCACATCGAAGACATCCTGCGCCACACGAAAGAGGTGGAGAACACTTCGCGGCGCACGGGTATGCAGTTAGGGCTTGCGGCAGTTACGGAGGCAAATAACGGCGACTTCACCGTGAAGCTGAAGAGCGCCCGGGACCGCGGCATCGACGAAGTAATGGCGGATGTGCGCGCGCAGATCGAAGAGAGCGAGCCCGCAACCAAAGTGGAATTCATTCAGCTTCTGCAGGACATGATCGGCGACCTGACCAGCCAGCCCGAGCCCATCGTGATCAAATTGTTTGCGCAGGACGGTAAGCTGCTGAATGACACGGCGCCCAAGGTGGCTGATGCGATCGGCAAAGTGAAGGGCGTCGTGGACGTGCTAAACGGAGTGGAAAACACCGTGAGTGGACCCTCCGTGACGTATCAAGTCAACCCCGTTGTCACGGCACGCGCGGGATTTACTCCCGAGGAAGTGGCTATCGATGCCTCCGCGGTCCTCGAAGGGGAACCAGCGCCTCCGCCGGTGATACTCAACGACCGCTCGTACACCATTCGCGTGCGTTTTCCGGATCAAAGCCGAACATCGTTGGATCAGATGAGCAACACGCTGCTCAACAGCGCTTCGGGACGCACCGCAACGCTGGGCTCTTTGGCGACACTGGCTACCGACCCTGGCGAGACGGAAATCCGGCGGGAAAACCTGCAGCGCTTGGTGCAAGTGACCGGGCGCTTGGAAGGCGTGGGCCTGGGCTCTGGAATTGCCGAAGTGCAAAAGGCCGTGAACGGTTTGCACCTTCCTTCTTCCATCCGCGTGGAATATGGAGGGCTTTACGAGGAGCAGCAGAAATCGTTTAAAGATCTCCTGATGGTGTTGTTCCTTGCATTGGTGCTTTTGTTTGCGGTGTTGCTTTTCGAATTTCACACGTTTTCGGCGCCCGCGGCGATCCTGGCTTCGGCACTGCTTTCGACGTTCGGCGGTTTCGTGGCTTTGCTTGTTACTCGGATGAGTTTCAACGTCGCATCGTTCATGGGCATGATCATGGTCATCGGCATCGTCGCGAAAAACGGAATTTTGCTGCTCGATGCCGAGCACCGCTTCCGCGACATTGGCCTTTCCCCAGAAGAAGCGATGATTCAGGCCGGGCGGCGCAGATTGCGGCCCATCGCCATGACCGCGCTTGCGACGATTGCGGGAATGCTCCCGCTGGCGTTTGCTATCGGAAAAGGTTCGCAGATGCTGCAACCACTGGCGATCACGGTGGTGGGTGGATTGCTCAGTTCCATGGTCTTGTCGCTCATTTTTACGCCGGCCATTCACTACTACTTGTATCGGGGAAAAGCGCAAGCTGAAGCCTCTTGACGTGCGCGCCCGTCGCGCGATCCGCTCGAACGACTGGCTCTGGACGGAATCAATGAGGACCGCCAATACCCGCACTATTTCGCGTACGAACGAGTTAAGGTTTGGCCTTTTCCTTCGGTAATGGTGACGGTCTGTCCTGCGACCACGCTCGCGAGGTGGTCGACTTGACCGCTCGGCCAACGAATCTCGATGTTGTCGGCTTTCTCGCGCTGTCCGAGGCCGAAAGTGAGAACGAGCTCGCTGGAAGACAAATAGCTGGATCCGCTGTGCAGCATCTGCGTTTGCGTGTCACCGCCAGCGGAGAGCCGAACAACGGCGCCGATACCGTCGCGGTTCGATCTTGTGCCCACGAGCTTCAGCCGCACGCTACGATTTGCCGCGCCCCCCGGCTGCGCTTCGTTGCGAAACAAGAACGCTGGGCCACCGTTGGTAGACAGCAGCAAATCAAGACGGCCATCATTGTTGATGTCCGCATAAGCCGCGCCGCGCCCGACGCGCGGTTTTGCAAAACTCGGCCCCATCGAGTTGGTGACTTCCTCGAATTTTCCTTTTCCCAGATTGCGAAACAGATGCGGTGGCATCGCATACTTGACATTGGCTTGCACTTTTTGAATCTCTGGATCGATGTGGCCGTTGGCGATGAAGATGTCCGGCCAGCCGTCAAGATCGTAGTCAAAGAAAAAGCAGCCGAAGCCCAGCGTCAGCAGCGTGGCGCGTCCGATCGCGGATTGCGGCGCTTCGTCGACGAACAAGCCTTTGCCTTCATTGTGATAGAGCGAAAGCATCTGATTCGAAAAATTAGTGATCATCAGACTCGGATAGCCAGAGTGGTCGTAATCCGAGGCGTCGACGCCCATGCCGGCGCGCGCCACGCCGTCTTCGCTGAACGCGATACCGGCTACCACGCCTTTTTCCGAAAACGTGCCATTGCCGTTATTCCGGTATAGCTTGTTAGGCTGCGTGTCGTTCGAAAAAAGAAGGTCGGGCCAGCCGTCGTTGTCGTAATCGAGCGCCGCAATTCCCATCGTCTTCGAGGTTGGCTCGCCGAGGCCGGCTTTCTGGGTGACATCTTCGAAGGTGCCGTCGCCGCGATTGTGCCAAAGCCGCGCGGCCGTTCCCTTGTAGGATTCCGGCGTGCAGTACGACTTGCTCTTGCCGTCCAGCGTGCAGTAGAGATCTGTTTCGGGCGTCCATTGCACATAGTTGCCGACAACCAGGTCGAGGTGGCCATCTTTGTCATAATCAACCCACGCGGCGCTGGTGCTTAGCTCGCGAGGGCCGCTGAGCCCGGCTTTCTGAGTGACATCCGTAAATGTCCCGTTACCGTTGTTGTGAAATAGCCGGCTTTGTCCGAGGGCGGTAACAAAGAGATCATCGAAGCCGTCGTTGTCATAGTCTCCTACGGCTACGCCCAAGCCATACATTTCCACGTCGAGCCCTGCTTTGTGCGTTACATCGGTGAACGTTCCATCGTGATTGTTGTGATAAAGCTTCGGAGTCGTGTGTTTTTGTGTGTGGCCCGGCCAATCCATTCCATTAGCCAGGAAAACGTCCGGCCAGCCGTCGTTGTCATAGTCTATGAAAGCAACACCCGGACCCAAAGTCTCCGGCAAGAATTTCTTGCCGAACGCTCCATTGTTGTGCACGAAGTGAATCCCGGATTGCTGAGTCACATTGCGGAACGTAACCGCAGAAGTGACAGTTTGGCCGCCTCTGCCCGCAACTGCTGCAGCCGCCACGATCGCAAGTGCGGCCAATAACGCCGGGAGTCCCCTCATTTTGCCCTCATTGTTTCAATCGCGCCCGACACCCAGGGCGTCCGCCACGCGATTGATGTAATTGAACCAGGACGCGATCAAGGTAATCTGCAAAATGCCTCGATCGTCGAAACCGACGGCCCTGAGCTTGGCGTGATCGTCCGGCGAAACCTTGGTGGCGTCCTTCGTCAGCTTCACGGTGTAATCCAGCATTGCGCGATCCTGCTCGCTGATTGGTGCGGAACGATAATCCTTTTGCAGCGCATCGACTAACGCTTTGTCCAAGGTCACGCGACGCAGAAACTCTGCGTGGGATTCAATTCAATAAACGCACCGGTTCGTCACCGAAACCATAGTCGCGATCATTTCGTGCTGGCGACGCTGCAAGGGCAGTTCTGGAGACATCAACGCACCGAACGTACTGAACGCGTGGAAGAGCGCATCCGGAATCAGCGAGTGCGATGCTACGATGCTGGAGCTCTGGCCATTGTTTTCAGGATGCACAGGCGTCGCGTACTCGACAGGGTAGACGGCGCGCTGCGCCAGCATGGCTTTCTTGACGCGCTCATCGTCTTCCATCGATAGGGTTTTGATCCAGGTCATGAATCAGGTCCTCCGGAATTCCGCTTTAGTCTTAATCACTGCGAACCGCCTGACTGATTTCCGTTGACCAGGGAAGACACCGCGTTGCGTTTCCCGGTCTTCTTTGGTGGCGGATTCAGCGCGACCGAAGAATGCTCGTGAATCGGCTGGCGCTCGTTGTTGTCTTCCGGATGCGCTTGCCGGTAGGGTCCGGTGATCGCTTGAGCCGATTCATCCGCCTTGAATCGCAGGTAGCGTTCTTTGTGCTCGTTGGCTTGCGCCTCATCCCCCAGCCCGCTATAGCAGAGCATCAAATTGTAGTGGGCCTGCAAATCCTCCGGATCAATTGACAACGTTTGATTGAATTCTGTAGTCGCTTCCGAGTACTTCTTCTGCAAAAATAAAATGCGCCCGACTTCATTGCGCACCACGCGGTCGCGCGGATATTGCGCCAGAACGCTCCTCAGCCGCGCGAGCGCATCGTCGTATTTGCCTTCTTCTTTCAAAATTCGCGCATAGAAAAAATTCGCGCGTGCCAGGTCTGGTTTCAACGCCAGTGCCTTTTCGAGGACAATACGCGCGCCGCCCGTGTCGCCTTCCTGCACCAGGGCGCGCCCGATGTTCACCCAGCCATCAGGATTTTGCGGATCGATATCCGCGGCTTGCTGAAACGCCGCCGCCGCACCCTTCAGGTCGCCTTGTAAGAAGAGACCGATGCCATAATCATTCCAGCGTGACCAGTCTTCTTTCGCGAGCGTCACTTTTGGTCGTGGCGCGGGCGTGTTTCGCGCAGCGACACTCAATGTCTTCGTATCTTCCGCCACGGTGATGATCGGCAAATTAGGTATAGCCTTTAGTTCGCCGGCAATCGTTTTGGGATCGACGCCCTTGAACAGCCACTTACGATCGTCATAGTCGGGCGTCACCGCATTGGGCGCCTGATTCAAGTCTTCCGCGCCCGCAAAGGCAAACTGCGTATTCCACCACATGAATTTGCGATAGTTCAGCTTGGCGTGCAGAGTGATCTTGTCGCCGGCATTCTCTGGAATGTGCAGGCGATAATGCGCGGTATCCGCCGCGCCGGGCGGAATTAGATGGACATAGACCGTGGCGCGATTAGCCCACGCATTTCGCTTGTTAATCGGATTTCCATGCGCGTCGATGAGCAACGATCTGAAAAAGTGTGCGCCCTTTTCCACCGGGCCGTTACCATCGTCCTCGACCTTACCGCTCCAGAAGAGTGTCTGCCCTTTTTCATCGACAGCTTGCAACTCCAGCCACACATCGAATGCGTCGATGGTTCCACCGGGGAAAAAGTGCCCCACCTTGCGGGTTCGAACCACTACGTCGACCCGGACATCATCGCCACGCCTGACCACCGCATCAACGCGGCCCAAAGGCGCGGTCACCGCGCGAGCTTCGCCGGACGGTCCGGTCGGGAGCGACGTGTCCGCTTCTTCCCCGACAGCGAACGAGGTAGATAATTCGGGCCGTCCCATTTTTGCTGTGGACGGAATAGAGACGTCGTTGCCAGCGGGCGAGATCGCGAAAATATCCACGCTCAGCTGCTTGTCCTGCAAAAATTTCTGACTCAGCTCAAGTTGCGTTTGATCCTGATTCGCGGTCGGAACTGCCGTGTTCGCACCCGGGAAGCGATGTGAATGCACGAAGCCATCGACATTGCCGAAATCCGCGGAACGCACCTGAGGCATGTGGCAGTCCGCGCACATCATCGAATTCGCGGGATAGTAGAACGAGCGCGCACCCTGGCCCGAAACGCCGCTAGCCTGCCAGTTGTCATATTCGTTGAGGCCACGGACCCAGCGGTAGTGATTCACCGGCACGTCCAGGTGCACCTTGTGGCACGATGCGCAGAACTCCGCGGTTTGCGTGCGCATGAAAGGTTTCAGGAAGGTTCGTCGGTGGGGCTCGGGATTTACGCGCACCAGGAAATCGTGCAGCGTGCGTACGATGGGGTTGTCGCTGGCCGCGAGCTCGTGAAGCTTGGGATATTCCAAGACAAAATCGCCTTGCCCCATCGTGCTCTTCACCTGCACGATGCTGTGGCACATTAGGCAGCTCAGGCCCGCCTTTGCTTCGGGGCGGTCCACAATCTCCTTGATGGGCTTGTCAAAAAGGCCGCTGAACAGCAATGCGGGATCATGGCAGCCCGCGCACCATTTGGAAGCGCGCACGCCGGCGACGCCTTGCATATACTCGATGCTTTTGCGATACCACTGATTGTTGAAGGAAGAAAAGTGGTGCGCTGAGCTGTACCACTGCTTGTAAATGTCCGCATGGCAACGCTGGCAAGCGTCCGACTGCATGAAATATTTCGCGGGAATGTAACCGTGGTCCTTGGTCTGCGCGGAACTAGGGAAAAATTTTCCCTGCGGCCCGTCGCCCTCGCCGTCCATCGAGGCCGCAGGCATTTGCGGATTAACAATGCGATTGCTGTTTCTCCAGGCAATTTCGCGCGACCACCACGTACCTGCCGCCACCGCTGCCGTGACTAGCACCAAGCCTGCAAATCGAAAAACTCGCTGGGTTGCCGTGTTTCCTAGCCAGCCGCGCGAAGCCATCCATTCCGTTGCAACGAATAAGGTGCCAACTACGCAAAACGCAATGTGCGCGTAAAGCCACGGCTTCAGCCGGTTCAGCGCGCCGATAAAAATTAAAATTATGCCGAGCACCCCGCCCGCAGCCAAGAACAGCCAGCCGACTCGGGCGAGTGGCGCATCCATACTCAATAGGCGGAAAAGAATGGGGAGGAGCAGGACGGTCAGTAGAATGCCAACCACTACGTGAAAGATAACAACAGTTCCGTAGGTGATAGTGGCGGACGGAAATCCATACAAATAAATCGCGCTCGCCGTCAGGGCCAACAAGCCTCGCAAGCGCCAACGTTCCATCCCGGGTTTCTCCACTCTCGAAGGCCTCGACGCCACCGCTAAAAATTGCGGCCGGATGGGTGCACATCCGGCCGCTATGCTTGGGGTGCCTCCGGGTGGCGTTGCAGAAGAAAGCCTGTCTGGAAGCGATGTGGACGTTTTATACCGCCCAGCCGGAAACCCCGCAATAACTCGAAAATACTAGAAACCGGTGCCTACATTAAGCCCTTTGTTTTCAGTGACGTGATAGGCGCGACCGGCCCCCAAGTCCTTGAACTCTTCCTTGGCGCCGCTTGGCCATTCTATTTGCACGCGCGCAACTTTGTCACGCTTGCCAACTCCGAAGGTAACCGGTAGTTCCGATTGTGAGAGGTAGCTCGAGCCGCCTTTCACCATTCGGCTTTGGCTCTGGCCATCATGGAAAATTCGCACCACCGCGCCGATCGCATCGCGATTGGATTTTGTTCCCGTGAGATGAAACCGAATGCTGCGATTCCCCGCGAGTTGATCGTTGCGGTACAGATACGCTGGGCCGTTGTTCGTGGTCAGCAAAATGTCCAGATCTCCGTCACGATCGAAATCGCCGTACGCCAGGCCGCGCCCAACTTTTGGCTCGGCAAATTCACCGTCAACCTCAGCGGCAACATCTTGAAATTTTCCGCGCTGATTCAAGAATAGCTGCGGCGGCTGCGCGTATCCCACGTTGCCGCGAATATTGCGCACCGTTTCTTCAATATGTCCGTTTGCCACTGCCAAATCGAGTGACCCGTCGAGATCCACGTCAAGAAATGCACAGCCGAAACCCAAGCTATTTCTGGAGGCTAGGCCCACCCCGGCGGGAACCGAAATGTCGTCGTACGTTCCTTTACGAACCGCGCGATAGAGTCCGATCATTTCGTTATCAAAATTCGTTATCGCGATTCCGGGATTGCCGGAATTCTCGAAATCCGCGACGTCTACTCCCATTCCCGCCCGCGCTTTGCCTTCCGTGCTGAACGCTAGTCCGGCTTCCACGGCAACGTCTTTGAACTTACCGTTCCGCAGATTCTTGTAGAGTTTGTTGGGCTGCGTGTCGTTGGCCACCAGCAAATCCGCCCATCCGTCTTGATCATAGTCGAGCATAGCCACGCCCAACGATTTCGAGCTAGTGTCGAAGATTCCGCTGGTGGGCGTAACATCCTCGAAGGTTCCGTCTCCGCGATTGTGAAACAGCCAGCAAGTGTCCCCGCGATAGGCTTCCGGCGTGCAATACGATTTGTGTTTTCCGTCGAGACTGCAGAACACGTCGTGCTCCGGTGACCAGCGCACATAATTGCAGACGAAAAGGTCCAGCAGCCCATCGCGATCGTAATCGAACCACAAGGCGGACGTGCTGAATCCTTGCCGGCCGCCCAAACCGGCCGCGCGCGTTACGTCAATGAACGTTCCCTTGCCGGTATTGCGAAACAATCTGTTCTGCCCGACGCAGGTGATGAAAATATCGGGGAAGCCGTCGTTGTTGTAATCCCCGACCGCGACACCCATGCCGTACACTTCCACATCCAAGCCTGCGGCCTTGGTCATGTCCGTAAATGTGCCGTTGCGATTGTTCTTGTACAGCCGCAAGGTAGAGCGCTGGCGTTTGTGCCCAGGCCACTCCATCCCGTTGATCAAAAGAATGTCCTGCCATCCGTCGGCGTCGTAGTCGAGAAACGCGCAGCCCGATCCCAACGTTTCCGGGAGCAATTTGCCCCCGTACGCACCGCTATTGTGCTGGAACTGGAGTCCCGCGCGTTGCGTGACGTCGGCGAAACGGAAGGTCGGTGCGACAGAAGCCCCACGTGACAAACCCCGACCCGTTAGAGCGATTAGCGCCGTGTACGCGCTTCCGGATAAAAACTCTCGCCGCTTCAAGTCAGGCTCACCAATCCATTGCGAATCGCGTACACCACCAGTTCAGCCGTCTTATGAATTCCCAGCGTGTCCATGATGTTGGCTCGGTGCACCCCCACGGTGTTTGCGCTGAGCCCCAATTCCGCTGCAATTTCCTTATTGGATTTGCCGGCCACAATGTGCCGCAAAATCTCCAGCTCACGCGGAGTAAGCCCGCTGGCGCGTTCGCCTTTTAGCGCCCCAGGCTTGGCGAGTTGCGGATCGAGCACCAAATGCCCCTGGGCCACGCGTTTGATAGCGCTGACCAAATCCAATTCCATCGCATTTTTTAGGATGTAACCGCGCGCTCCCGCTTCTAGCGCTTGCCGCACCAAAGTGTCCTCCGAATGCATGCTGAGCATCAGCACGGTCGCGCCCGGCATCTTCTCGCGAATACGCCGCGTAGCATCGATACCGCTCATGCCCGGCAGCGCACAATCCATCACAATCACTTTCGGCTTCAACTCCAGCGCCAGCCGCACCGCTTCGTGACCCTCGCTGGCCTCTCCAATGATAGAAATCGCGGCATCATCCTCCAGCATTCGCCGGAATCCCTTGCGCACCAGCGCGTGATCATCCACGAGCAGGACCGTCAACTTATCCGCCATGCGCTTCCACTTTCTCCGCCGGCACGACGAGCCGCACGATGGTTCCACCGCCTTCGCGCCGCAGCACCTGCAGACTCCCTTGCACAAGCTCCGCGCGCTCGCGCATACCGACCAGCCCGATACCCGCATGCCCCGCGTTAGGCGAAAAGCCGCGGCCGTGATCTTCCACTTCCAGAGTTATGGAATCTCTTTCAAATTTTAGCCGCACCCAAGCCTCTTGCGCTCCCGCATGGCGCTTCACATTGTTCAACGCCTCTTGCAGCACACGATAGATTTGCACTCCAGCCCTACCATCCACAGGAAACGCGCTCCCGGATTTTCCATAGTGCAGCTTCAGTCCGGTCTGCCGCTCAACCATCGGAATATACCAGTCGAGCGTGCTCTCCAGCCCTTGCTCATCAAGCAGCACCGGATGCAGCGCCTGCGATAGGCTGCGAATATTGTTAAGCGTCGATTGCGCGATTCCCCGGACTTCTTGCAAATCCTCGCGCAACGGCGCGCCCGGAGGCACTTGCTTTTCCACGCGGCTCAATAAGGAGCCGATCGCGGTCAACACCTGGCCGAATTCATCGTGCAGCTCCCGCGAAATGTGGCGGAGTGTCGACTCCTGTGTCGCGATCAGCTTTTGCGCCAGATCGCTGCGTTGTTCAGAGAGCGTTGCTAAGCGCGCGAAAATCTGACGGTTCGAACGAATCAAGTATAAGCTCGTGAGCGCGATAGCAATCAGCGCGGCGGTCAGAAATATATATAATTGCCGTTGCACACCATCGTAGATTCGCGCGATTTGGCCGGCAGCTTGCTGTTCCGCCTCATTATTTTCCACCAGCAGCCGAAACACTGCTGTGCTAAGCGCCGCTTGCCGCGCCTGCAATGACAAACGAATCTGGTCCCGCGCTTCCGTCTGCTTGGCTTCGCGGGCCAGGGCAAACATCCTGTCCACCGCATCCCAGAATTGCGAAAGCTGCTGGCTCAAATACGCACGCTGCTCCGCCGTGCGATGCACCTCCGCATATTGCTCCTCGAGACGCAGCGCCGCATCCAAATCGGCGCGCACCCGTTCGAATTGTGCCGACCACGCGACTAGTGGATAAGGCTCGCTCGTATCCAGCATGTCTCGCATCGCCAGAGCCACGATGTTCAAGTCGTTCTGCAGGCGCAGCAGTTGCAGTGAATCCCTACGCCCGCGATCCACCATGTCACTCTGTACCTTGCGCAAGCCCGCGAGCTGCACGCGAATGTACGCGGAATAAGACAGCACGACGGCTAGAGTGATCACTAACCCCAGGAGGAGCCCTTTGGTGGGTGAGCGTTCCGAGCGCAACGGCGTTTGCACGGAGAGAGAATACCTCACTGCGACGTTTGCCGGCGCAGGCTAACCACAATGCCAATCATCAAGAGCGCGCTGCAGAGCGGCACCAGAAAACCGACCCGCAAACTTCCTGAATATTTTGAGAAAACACCCACGAGCCATGGGCCCGCCGACCCGCCCAGCGAAGCCAGCGCAAACAAAAATCCCCCAATGCGTTTCGCTTGCGCTCCGTACCATTTCGAAAGCCAGGCAATGTAGATCGGATAGATCGAAGCGCATCCCATTCCCGCCAGGAAAACTCCTAAGATGGCCACCTTTAGCGTAGTGGAAAAAATCAGTAGCGTGGTTCCCATAGCCGTCAGACTCAAAGCGCCCAGCACTAACGGTCTCTCCGCCAGAGACAACAAGGCCAACGGCGCCAGACCGCGACCCGCGGTAAGGCCCGCATAGAAAAACATCGGCGCGAGTGTGGTGACGTTGGTTATGCCGTTGGCGATTCGGCGCGAGTATTCCGCGGACCACACGCCGATGCTCGTTTCCATGCACACGTATGCGAAAAATAACACTGCGAGCGCGATCGTTGCGCCGCGCGCCACAAGCGGCGCCGCCCCTGCACTCTTGAGAGTTTGTTCGTGTTTTTCGCCGCCGAACCGCGCGAAAAGTAGCGCGAGCGCCAGCCCCGCGCCGAAAATCGCGTAAATAATCAGCAAACCGGGCAATCGGTTGCGCCGCAGCGCCAGCGCGATCAGCGGTGAGCAAGCCATTGCTCCTGCGCCCCACGTAAAATTCAGCAGGCTCAACAAGGAAGCACTGTGAGCGCCGCCCGCCTCGGCGACATACAAGTTCGTCGCCGCCGTGATGAGCCCGTACCCAAGGCCGAAGGCCGCGGTCGCTGCCAGCGCGTTTACATGCGTACTCGCGTTAAGCGTCGCAAGTCCGTATCCGATCAGCGCATAGCCTGTTACCAGCGAAGGCCGATAACCCCGCCACGCCATCCACGCGCCCGATATCACCGTGCCCACCAGCGCCGCCAGAAATTGCACCGATGAAAAAAGGCCGGCTTGCCCGTCGTCAAGTCCCCAACGGCGAATGAACACAGGCAACATCGGCCCGACGATGGTGGTGGCGATTCCACTCAGCACGAACCCCAAGAAAAGCACCGTCAGCAAGCCGGTGCGGCTGCTGCTCGTGCGTTCTGGGATTACTACCGAGGTCGTCGTAGACATGCCTGCAAATCATTCTGAAGCAGCAAGCGGCCATAGGCAAATTCGGCATAAAACGGAGGGAGCCGCGCTGTGCGCCAAAATTCGTGTATCCTCTTCATCGAGTTTTGCGGGCTGCTTACTGCCAATGATCAACGTTGGGCTCATCGGATTTGGCCTGGCGGGTCGCGCATTTCACGCGCCGGTGATTCATGCCGTCCCAGACCTAAGGCTCGCCGCAATTGTCCAGCGCAGCGGGAACGAAGCAGCGCAACTCTATCCGGATGCTCGCATCGTGCGCAGTGTCGAGGACCTGCTGGCCATCGCTGAGATTCAGCTCGCCGTGATCGCCACGCCAAACGATACGCACCACGCCATAGCCCGGCAATGTCTCTCGGCGGGCCGCGATGTAGTCGTCGATAAACCTCTGACGCCGACGTTAGCAGAAGCCGTAGATCTCGTGAAGTTCGCCGAACAACACAAACGCGTGCTGAGCGTTTACCACAATCGCCGCTATGATGGCGATTTCCAGGCCGTCCTTCAACTTGTCCATAGCGGAAGCCTCGGGCGTATCGTCCGATTCGAATCGAACTACGACCGCTTTCGCCCTCAACTGAAGACAAATGCCTGGCGTGAGCGCTCCAGCCCCGGCAGCGGCGTATTCCTCGACCTGGCGCCCCACCTGATCGATCACGCACTTCTGCTCTTCGGTCTCCCGGAAGCGGTAACCGCCGACCTCCGTACAGAGCGCGAGCACGCCGTGGTCGACGACTCCTTCGATCTCACGCTCCACTACCCCGCCGGTTTGCGCGCAGTGCTTCGCGCCACCATGCTCGCACCTGTCACTCGCCCGCGCTTTGTTCTCCATGGCGCCAGCGGTGCCTATGTGAAGAATGCCTTTGACGTGCAAGAACCCAAATTACGCGCCGGCCGCATCCCTTGGAACGAAGTACCCACTGACTCAGAGCAAGAAGAAAATTCCGGAGTGTTAACGCTGGTGAAGGATGACGGCACTATCACGGAGCAACTTGTCCCGCCTGCCCCAAGTGGCTATCGCCGCTATTACGCGAACATTCGTGATGTGTTGCTCGGCAAAGCCGAACTCGCGGTCACCCCGCAGCAAGCGCTTAACGTCATGCGCGTCCTGGAACTCGCTCGCGAAAGCAACGCGCGCCGTTGCACCATCCCCTGGCACAGCTAAAGAATCGCGCCTACATTCGCCGCAGACTCGCTGCCTCTTCCGCGTATAATCAGAACGGGGGAACGCTCACGTTGATCGAACTTGCACCGTCCATTCTTTCCGCCAACTTCGCGCAACTCGGCGCCGAAGCCCTCGCCGCCCTCGACGGCGGTGGTACGGTTCTGCATCTTGACGTGATGGATGGGCATTTCGTCCCGAACCTCACCATCGGTCCGCCGGTCGTCGCGTCCCTTCGCAAGACGATCCCGAAAGTCCCATTCGATTGCCACCTCATGATCGAAAATCCGGACGATTTCATCGCGGCATTCGCCGAAGCCGGCGCCAATTGGATTTCTGTGCACCAGGAAGCCTGCATCCACTTAAATCGCACTCTCCACCTGATTGTCTCGCATGGATGTGAGCCTGCAGTGGTGATCAATCCCGCGACCCCGGTGCACATGCTTGATGAAGTGCTCGACATCGTGCATCACGTGCTGGTTATGTCCGTGAATCCGGGCTTCGGCGCGCAGAAATTTATTCCCGGCTCGCTGCGCAAAATTGAAATGCTCGCCCAAATTCGCGAGCGGCGCGGCCTTTCTTTCCGCATCGAAGTGGACGGCGGTGTCGATCTAACCACGGTAGGCGACGTTGTACGCGCCGGGGCCGATTTGCTGGTAGCCGGCAATGCCGTCTTTGCGCACGGCGATATTCGCGAAAATGCCCGCAAACTCCTGCAAGCTGCGCGCGGTGCAACGGCCATGCGCGCTTAGCTTTGAATTTCTCGCGTTACCTCACTGCTCCTCGTAGTTCCACGTCAGCCCACCATCGACGAAATAGGTTGTTCCCGTCACGTAATCGGCATCGGAAGATGCCAGGAACGCCGCCACCGAAGCGACGTCCTCCGGCTTGCCAAGGCGCTTCAGCGGAATATTTTCCAGCAGGGACTTCAGCTTTACCGGGTCGTTCAACAGCTTCTTGTTGATAGGCGTCTCGATCGCCCCAGGCGCAATCGAGTTGATCGTGATTCCGAGCGGGGCCAGCTCAATCGATAAATTCCTCGTCAGCATCTTGATCCCACCCTTGCTCGCGCAATAAGACGCAAAGTGCGGAAAAGGCAGCTCTTCGTGCACGGAGCTGATGTTGATGACCTTGCCCCCGCCTTTGGCCTGCATGCGGTGTTTCACAAAAGCCTGCGTGACAAAAAAGGGACCCTTCAGATTTACGTTGAGTACCAGATCGTAGTCCTCTTCACTGACGTCCCAGAAGTCTGCGCGGCGCTCGAGGCCGGCATTATTCACGAGGATATCGATTCGGCCTAGCTGCTTGACGGCATCCGCGATGAAACCTTGCCCCTCGCCGACTTTGCTCACATCACACTGAAACGCGGCGGCTTTTCGGCCGCTTTTCTGCACAACCGCGACGACTTCATCCGCTCCGGCTTTATTCGCGCGATAGCACAGCGCCACATCCGCGCCCTCCGCCGCCAGGCGCTCCGCAATCGCGCGCCCGATGCCTTGATCTCCGCCGGTCACGGCGGCTACTTTGCCTTCCAATCGGTTTGCCATCTTGCTCTCCTCGGTGTCTCGGCTCACCGATGAGATGCGCGGAATGCGCGATTGTATCTAAGGCGTGGCGGACGCCCGCGCAAAGGCATCAAGGTTTTGCTTGTCGACCCAGATTACGCCCGTGTTTACAAAGGTGGGGACCGGCGCGAAGGGGTCCTTGGCCCAACCCGTATCAAGGGACCGCGGCCTATGCCGATGCAGGTCGTCGAGCATCTTCAGCCCGACAAAGCCCATCGTGAAGGGACGTTGCGCGATAGTGCCCTGGATATAGCCTTTGCGAATCCACTCGATCGTTTCAGGGTCGGAATCCATCGCGATAACCGTTTTGCCGGTCACATGGGCCGCGTTGAGCGCTTTTGCGACTCCCTTCCCGCCCAGCGCATCCAGGCACACGAAAGCATCCACTTTGTTCGTTCCCGCGATCAGCTTCTGAGTTTGCTCGAATGCCACCTGCGGGTCTCCCTTAATGTCCACTACCGGCAGCATGGTTATGTGCGGATACGCCGTCAGTATCTCCATGTAGCCGCGATATCGTTCGTTAAGATTGGTCTGCTCGGGCATGCTGAACACAGCCACGCTGCCGTTCCCCTGCAAGGAACGGCTCACAAATTCCCCGCCCATTCTTCCGGCTTCGTAGTTGTCCGTGCCTATGAAGGAAAGGCGCTTGCTGGCCGAGGAATCGGCATCGACGGTGACAACAGGAATACCCGCGGCTATGGCCGCATCGATGTCCGGCCTCAGCAGGTCCGGGTCGGCAGGCGAAACGAGAATACCCGCCGGTTTCAACCGCACGACGCGCTGAAATTCCTGCTGTTCGGCCTTGGGATCGTAATTCCCCGGACCGGCCACCGTTCCTTGCACCTGCATTTCGGCGGCGGCCTTTGTGAACCCCGACGCGGCAGTTTGCCAGTACGGAACGTGCGTGTTCACGGTAACAAGGAAATATTGGTCGCCTGACTTGCCTGCCGCGGAGTCGGAGGGTTTGTTGCATCCGCTGCAGCAAAGCAGGGCAGCTAGAAAAAGAGGACCCAGGAACCTTACGGTCATGAACATAAGACCTCCCTAAGCGGGAACAGTCCGAGGCGCGCGTGGGAAAAATCTGCGCAATCATAGGCGCGCAAACAAGGGAAAGCAACTTGAGCCAGACCGTTTGCCGATGCTCGGTTTCCAGCGGAGTTGTCGTCAGCGGCCGACGAGCGTCGCTGAGGAACTGTCCTTGGAAGCGTTTTCGTAAAGGTGAAGAATTTGTGTGGCGCGCTTTAGCAAATCGGAAGGAAGTTCGCCCGGCTGGTAGTCAACCCAGCCCGTCGAGTACGGGATTGGAATTTTCTCCCCGCCAGACACGATTTCCAGCGGCCCAATACGATTCAAAAATGGCTTTACTTCGCCGAGCGTACATTCGGTCAGGATAAGCAGGAAATCGCCGCTTGCGAGCCGCACGGCAAAATCGGAGCCGCGTATGGCCTTCTTCAAACTACGCGCAAAGTCCTTGAGCACCGAGTCGACGGCCGCTTTGCCGTAACGCTGTGTGACCTGCGCAAACTCGTCGATGTGAATGGTGGCGACGCTTAGTGCCGTATTTTCGCGCCGCGCCCGGGCCATTTCCCTCCCGAGTTGCGGGTCAATCGAAACTCGCGTATATAGCCCGGTGACCGGGTCGAAACCTGAGGCGTCTGAAATTTCGCTCCCGCTACGCTCTGCAGATGGATTCTGCGGGCTGAGTTGCTTCCTGCGACGCCGGAAGAACCATTGCCGGTACACGAGCCAAAAGTTGAAGACCAGCACCAATGCCGCAGTGCTCCACTGTGCCTGATCCGGGCGGATGTCGTAAAAGTGGTTTGTATGGCGAAACAGAAAAGGCAGGAAAGACAGGACTATGGCCGAAGTGGCGAACAGCGTCACCGCGCTCGCCGAAAACCACAGCCACCACTCGCTGCGCCCGATCTGCCGCAACTCCGTCTCGATCTCCAGCGCACGAAACGCCCCTGAGCCTTCCAGGGGCGAAGGTTCAGGCGTGCGTCCGCGAAGGCCGAGCATGGACTTCATCTATCTTTAGTGGTCCAAAAATAACTGTAGGGGTGTAAGGCACATCAGGCAATCGCCAAGAAGTACAGGTCCGCCGAACTGCAAAACTGAACCTATGGACAGGAGTGACTTTTTGTGGGAGTACCGGCCTCCGAACTTCTCGAAATCGCGTTTGCGAACGTGGCCTACTGGAGGAAGTTAAGGCTGCATTTTGCGCAGCGGTGCCCAAGGAAAGTCCAGCCCTTTCGCTTGCGCTCGCCACGCCGCCTGCCCTGAGCAGAACGCGTGGGAAAGGGTAATATGAAGACCAAGTGGATCATCACAGGAATCACAGCAACGTTGTTATCTCTGATCGCCGCCAACGCAGCGGCACAATCGTATAACCCTGTTCACTGGATCAAGAAAGGCCCGACGGCTAGCGAGCAACTTGCCGCAAATGCCGACGAAAGCAAGAAATTAGCTTCCGAACTGCACGCCATTTTGCCGCAAAAGACGAAGCTCGAGGATGCCTGCTCCGCGTTTCGCCAGTTGACTGACTGTGTTGCCGCGCTGCATGTCAGCCACAATCTCAAAATCAAATTTAACTGTCTGAAATGGGATATGACCGCGGTGCAGCCTGTAAACGGAAATGTCTCCTCATGCACCGCTCCGGATCGCGGCAAGGGCTTGAGCCTCGCTAAGGCCATTCAATCGCTGAAGCCGGATGCCGATGCCAAGGCGGAAGCCAAGAGCGCCGAGCGTCGGGCCCAAGAAGACATTAAGGACGCTTCGTCTTGAGGTAGTAGCTCCTGCCTTGACAGCGTTCTGCCTGGCCTGAAGAACTGGGTTGAGCCGAATAGGCTCAGCCCTTTTTCTTTTCAAGTTTCAGATTGATGACGATCTCTTTTTTGTTGTCAAAGCTCGAGACCGTCCGCGTCGCGGATTTCGCGCCGTCTTTTTCCGCGTGAATTTCGTAATCAACATTGGGATCGAGCCCGCTGAACCGATAATTACCTTCGTCGTCCGCGATGTAGCTGCGCACCGCATTAGTGCGCGTGTTCTTCAGGAAAACAACAGCCGAGGGAATCGGACTATCGGAGGCCTTGTCGACCACAACGCCGCGTACCGTGCGCAGCTGCGTCTCATGCTTGGCATCTTGCGAAACGCCGGCACAAACGCACAACGCTAAGGCCACAGCCACAAAAAAGTAGCGCACCTTCCGTTTCATTGTTTCCCTCTCTTAGCCGGCTCCATGCGGAATACCACATTGTTGTCGCCCGCACCGCTCCGCGCGTCTATCGTCCGAATCTGCTCCGCGAAGCCTTTGGCGCGCACCACCATCTCATATTGCACGCCTTGCGGAACGCGTATCGCGAATTCTCCGCGCGAGTTAGTCCGGTCTTCCCAACGAAATTTCTTTTCGCCTGCGCGGCGTATGCGCAGTTGTACACCAGGAAACGAGAGGGCCTTGTCAGTGAAGACGGTGCCGCGGATCAGAAAGTCATTTGCGTGACTGTATTTTGGCTTGCCATTTTTTGCGGACGACGATTGTGGCTGGGACGCCGGAGCACTTTCCTGATTTGGCGCCTGCGCAGCACCCAACGGAACCAGCAGCGCCGCGACCCACAATGCCACGCCCCACCGACCATACATGGCTCCGCTCCTTAAAGGGTTTAGATGGTGGCGCGTCGAATCGAGGATGCCAGGCCGCTTACCTCAGAGCTACTCTTCGTCCTCTTCTTCTTCGTCTTCTTCCTCATCTTCGGGGAGGTCGCCATTTTCAGCGATTTCTTCCTCCTCGTCCTCTTCGTCCTCATCATCCAGATCTTCGGAGATTATGTTCAGGTGCACGGGATGGATTTGCGAAACCTCCAGTTCCGACTCGCACTCTGGACAACTCAGAATCTCGCCTTCTTCGACTTCGTCTTCGTCCACGTCGATTTCGGCGGAACATTCAGGGCAGCGAATCACGGCTCCATCCTCCGTACCTGTATAAAAGTCGGCGCCGCTAGGACCGCGAGCACCACCGTCGAGCGTATTATATACCGGCGTGAAGTCAACCCCATCCACTGCCCGGGACCGGGTATGCACGGTGGGGCAGCGCACCTAAGGTCCGCAAATGGCGTCGTCGCGAGAGTACCCGGAACGGCCGATGGTCGGGGTAGGGGGTGTGATTATCGACCAGGGCCGGGCGCTGCTCATTCGCCGCGGCAGCGAGCCGCTGCTTGGGGAATGGTCCATTCCGGGAGGGACGCTGGAGTTGGGGGAGACGCTGGAGGAGGGCGTTGCGCGCGAGCTACTTGAGGAGACCGGGCTCACCGTTAAGGTAATCGAGCTGATCGAGGTGTTCGATCGAATTTATGTGGAGAGCACCGCAGGGGCGAGTGAGGAAAAAAAAGGACCGCGATTTCACTATGTGATCGTCGATTATTTGTGCGAACGGCTTGCCGGCGAAGCCGTGGCGGGCAGCGATGTCACCGACGTCGCTTTCGCGAGCGAAGAGGAGTTGCCGAAATATAGCCTTACGGAAACGGCCACGCGGATTTTGAGGAAGGCATTTGCGATGGAACGCCAGAGACGGCGGTGAGCGCATTCGCGTGGAACGCCAGGGCGGCGCTGAGCCTGCAATGGCGTCTGGAGTGTTGCGCCGTAGCTCAACATGTCACTTCGCCTTGGTGATTTCGATGCTACCGTTGGCATCGATTAGCTGCAGTTGGCAGCCGCCGGAACCGATGGTGCCACTGAGAGAGTCGGGGCTAATATTGCCTGTCGCGGTGATGGGCAAATCGCTGGAAATGCGCCCGAATGATGTATGGGCGGTGATGTTGTAGCCGAGACCCTCGGGGATGGCCACGCGGATGGAAGAAAAGGAAGTTTTCAACGCGATATCCCGGCAGCCGCTTGCGGGACGCGCCGCGGTCACGGAAATTCCGCCGTTCTGATTGTTGATCGTAATTTTTCCGCCCACGGATTCGAGCGTAACTCCGGCGAAAGATGTGGTCACTTCCGCGTCACCCTTGACGTTGCGCGCCGTAACCGAGCCATTGGTGTTTTCCACGGTCAGATTGCCGTTAATGCGATCCGCGGAGACGCTGCCGAAACTGGTCTTTGCGAAGGTGTCGCCGCCGATGTCGGTCAGGGTGATGCTGCCGTTCCCGCTGATGGCGCGAATGCCTTTGGAAATGTCCGAGGCTTCGATTGCGCCGAAGGACGATTTCAGCTCCACGGTACCGTGCGCGGAGCGAAGCGTAATTTTCCCGTTAGAGGTCTCCGCATTTAGCGCGCCGGCGATGTTGGTCAGGTCAAGATTTCCGAAAGAGTCGCGAATGGTTACTGAGTTTCCTGATACAGAAGTCCCGGAGACACGGCCATTGCTGGTGGTGCAGTTGACGCGGCCCTTCACGTCGGAAAAAGTAACGTTTCCGAAGCTGTCGGTGATGTCCGCTGTGCCACCGATTCCGGATATGTCGACGTTGCCATTGTTGTCGTGCACGATCAGGTCGCCGCGAATGGTGCGAGCCTCCACGCTGCCGAACGAAGTGGTCACGTTGGCGGAGCCAGCGTCGGTCAAATTGACTGCGCCGTTTCCTCCGCTAATGTTGGCACTGCCCTGAATCTCGCGGACGGTGATGCTGCCGAAGCGATTGCGCACCTCCAGCGAGCCCTTCACTTGAGAAACTTGCACCGAACCATTGTTGTCGGTAACGGAGGTGTCGCCGCCAGCGCCGCTAAGCTCGATGCTCCCGAAGGAGTTATTGAGTCGCGCGGCGCCCGTATCGCGTACCGTGAGCGAACCGTGGCTATTGTCGAATTCCGATTTGCTGCGCACGCCTGTCGCGTCCACGCTTCCAAAGCTGTTCTTCACTGCGAGAGGCGCGTCGGAAGGCATCGCAATGTCGTAATCAACGGAATAGGAGGCATTCTTGCGCCCGAACCAGTTGCGATTTGCTTCCGGATAGATCGTGTGCACCTGCACCCCTTGCGCCGTTTGCTGCACCTCGATCTGCACTTTGTCCGCGTAACTTTGCGCTTGCTCGCGCGAGTCCGCCTGTGCGCGTATGGTGGCAGAGATTTTCAACTCACGGCCGGATTCACCGTGTATACGCACTTCGCCGAATTTATTTTCGATGCGAAAGGATTGCCCGGCGCCCAGAGTGAGCGTTTTCTGGAAATCGCGCGTGACTTGCTCCTGGCCGGGATTCGCGGCCGCCATGGGCGAGGCGCTGACAGCAAGAAGAGTCGCGGTGTAAAGCAGGGCGCGGTACTTGCTCCACAAAATGGGCCGCGTGGTCTGCTGACTATTGGGAACCGGGCCGGTCATCGCTTGGCCTCCAAAATTTCCTCCAAGGTGCGCTGTTTTTCCTGATACATGGCCAGCAATGCGTAACGCAGGTGAGCGTTCGAGGCGTTTTGACCAGTCTGCGCACGCAAATCATCAATCGCGCTGTCCAGCACCAAAAGCTTCTCGCGGTAATCAGCCATCAGCGGAGTCGCGGGATTATCCAGCTGAGGCTTGGCATCGATGGCGAGTTTGTCGATCGCTTGCACGTACGCGGATTCCGCGTGCTCCACCTCGACCAGCGCCTTGCTCTTCAGCAGGCTGCCTTGCTGAATCGATGGTTTGCTGGGGCGTAGGAGCCATCCTGCCGAAACCATGAGCGCGACTACTAAAGCTGTGGCTGCCGCGGTACGCCAGGAAACCGAGAGATTCGTGAACAGGGAACGCCAGCTCCACTGCTCGCGCTCTTGTTGAATCGCAGCTCCTTGTTCCGCGAGAGCCTGATGGATTCGCGGCCACAACGCTGGGCTCTGCGTGTAGTCGCGCATTTCCGCGGCTGCCACGCTGAGAGACTTCCACACACGGAGCTCTTCGGCGCAAGACGCGCAGCTTTCCGCATGGCCCTCGAGCGCGGCCCATTCGGCCGCTGTGCCGTCTTCGAAAATTCGCTCTCGATCTTTGCAAGTCATCTTCATTGCATTTCACCGCGCTCCCGCGCCACTGGCGCGAGGAGGCTCCAGCATTTGGCGAAGATTCTTCTTCGCCTGGAAAAGCGTGTTCTTGGAAGCCGTTTCGCTTATTTCCAACATCGCGGAGATTTCCGCGTGGCGAAATCCTTCGACCTCGTAGAGCAAGAAAACATCTCGTTGATGGCGCGTCAGTTCGGCCAGCGCGCGCTCGAGTGCCAGGCGCAGCGAAGGATGCGCGACGGCTGCACGCGGCTCCGGGCGCGGCGGGGCGTCGTCACGCTGTGGCTCGTCCTCGACAGCTACTTCTTTCTTGCGTAAGCGGCTACGGCGCGCGTCGTAGCAGGTGTTCACCAGGATGCGAAAGGTCCAGGTGACGAAAGTCGATTGACCGCGAAAACTTGCGATGCCGCGCTGCACCTTCAGAAACGTTTCTTGCACCGCATCTTCCGCGTCCGTGATGCTGCCCAGAATGTTGCGGGCAAGGTTTTTCATCCGCGCGCCGTGGAGCGAATACAGGCGCTCATAGGCGCGGAGGTCGCCAGTCCGGCAGGCTTCGGCTAGGGCCGCGTCCTCCAACCGCCCGGCGTCCGCGCCGCGATCGGAAGCGGCGATTTGTTCACGGAAAGGTTCCAATCGCCTCTCCCGCTGCGCTGCGCGAGGCATTCTAGCCTCCCAAGCCAGCGCAAGTCCCATGTTTCCCATGCGATGCTCCTGGGGTATAGACGCCAGCGGAGGCGTGAACGTCAGGGAGCGCTCGGGCGGTACGGGGATGCTAGTTGTTGCCTATCGGTGGGGCCCCCTCCCCCTGGGTTTTGCATAAGTGTTCATTCTAAAGGGAGTTAAAGTTGTTTGTTTTGATACACTTTTGCAAGTGTTCATTCTAAATAACATAGAGGAGCGGTCAGGGAGCGGCGCGAGGCGGGATGAGAGGGGCCGCGAGAGTAAAGGTGAATGATAACGCCGAGACGCAGAGAGTGCAGAGGCCTCGCTGAGGTACCCCCACCCCGGTGTTTTGCGAAAAGAGGCTCTAAGTGATTGAAAATAAAGGGAGGGGCTCGAAAAACGGACGCAAAGAGGCTCTAACAGTATCAAGGAAAAGGATTTACGTCGGGGAGAGTGGTCGAGGCGTCGAGCTAACATGGGAAAGTTTACCATGACGACAGCTACTTTGTCAAGACATTTTATAAAGGCAGTAAGATCAGGGGAATAGCGCCGTTCCCATTTTGGTATAGGCTGGAGAATGGTGAGGGAGGGGACTATGTCGAAGGTGGTGTATGTGTCGAAGTCGACGTTGGAGCGGAAGCGGGGGCCGTTGCGGGTGGCGCATTTGCCGGGGGAGGCGCAGCCGGTCGTCTATAGCGTGCATGGGGCGATTGCCGAGCATTACAAGGTGGATCCGGCGAAGATTGGGGAGTCGCACGCGGCGACGATTGATTACGTTATTTCGGCGACGGCGGGTTGAATGCTGGGGACCTTTGGAGGTGCGCTGGAAGCGCGCCAAATCGATGCCAGCAACGGGAAACTGACGGCGGAAGTTACCGGCGAGGTGGAGACTGAGGATAATGTGCTGGTGATCCGGCGGGTGCATGTGGCCATGCGGCTGGTGGCAGACCCGGAGCTAAAGGATAAGATCGAGCGCGTGCATGGGGTGTATGCGATGAATTGCCCGTTGTACCGGACTTTGCATAAGGCTATTCAGCTTACGTCATCGTATGAGCTGGCACCGCTGCCAGCCGACTTCACTCGAAGTACGTAATTGGTTTGACAACACAAAGCGAAAAACGCTAAATTGCGCCGCGATGCCCGCTTCTGATGAATTGCAGACAACGGGTGCAAAAATACGCCTTCCAAAAGGGAGGCTTGCCGGGGTCGAGGTCCGCACCATTACAGAGGCGGACCTTCGGGCCATCGCGCAATCTCCAAATCGAACTGAAGTAGCTAAAGTCTCTTTTTATAAGGGCACATTGAAAAAGGCTGTATTCCAAGGCATCAACTTCACCGAATCGAACTTTGCACGAGTCGAATTCGAAGGAATAGCATTCAGCCGGTGTAAATTCCGTCGGGTGGATTTCACTCGAGCGAATTTCAAGGAGTGTACCTTTTCCGAATGCACCTTCATAGATTGCGACCCCTATTACGCATCCTTTGAAAAGACAGAGATAGATCCATCGGCATTCAGAGGGTGTTTTACCTCGCACGACGAATGGAACAAAGCCTTGATACTGTTCTCCAGACTTCTGATCGCGTTGCGGGATATGGGTGAAACTCGCTTTTCAAGGGTCGCCGAGTACTATTTTCGAGTGTGGCAAAGAAGACGTCTCTACCATCGGTGGCGGTTCAAAAGGATTGCCGGATTCGGATCCTGGTTTTGGAGCCTTTGCATCGGCGCGTTTACGGGCTACGGGGAGCGGCCAATTTATCTGGCGGGCTGGGCGCTATTGATCATTAGCGCGATGTCGGAAATCTATATGAAATGCACGCCGGACGCCCTCCCTGGCTCGAATCGCCGCCCCATCGAATATTGGTACTATAGCTTTAAGATATTTTTTGCTCAAGGTTTGACAGCGGACTTCCAATCTCTTCCGCTAATGGCAGCGCAGATCGGCGAACTCACGCTAGGCCTAGTGATGGTGGCGCTGTTAATCGGCTCGGTGTCACGGAAGCTATCGCCATGACCCTAGCTGTGCAACGCAATCTTGATTTCCAGCTTTTGTCCGAATGGTTGCTCGAATACTCTTCCGTCGAAGCAACGGTTTTATATGGCTCGGTTGCGCGTGGCGACATTGAGAGTCACAGCGATATCGATTTGCTGGTCCTATGCTCGGAGGGCCGCAAGCTTTCGCTTTTCGACGACCTCCGCGCGAGGCTCGAATCTCATTTCGACAAACTATCAATTACGATTTATTCGAAACGCGAACTGGTCTTTCTGAGCGCCGCGAAGTCTTTGTTCCTCCTGCATCTCAGCCGTGAAGGAAAAATTCTATTCGACAAACGCGGATTCCTGAGCGACTTGCTGCGCGACTTCCAACCCAAGCCCTCGTACCGGCTAGATTTTGAGAAGAGCCTCAGACTAGCCGATCCTCTTCGATGCGCCGTCTGGGGAGCACCGAATAATCTTCATCGACTCTCGTATCTCTATTCGTTATTCAGGGTATTTGGCGTCTATCTGTTGGCCGAGCGCGGAATCTACGAATTCTCGAAGTCTCGAATGGTTCAACTCTTGTGTGACAGTTTTCCGGGCAATCGACAACCCATACAAATGCTTTCGAGACTGAGAACTCTCAACTCGAACTTCTTTGTAGGGGGTTTGCCTGGATTGGGGCTTACTAATCTTAGCCAGTCTCTGCCGGAGGCTGTGAATGCGCTTGGTTCAATGGTCGGTACATCGATGGGAGTCGACCTGCTCTCTTATTCGCGCGCAGTCGATTATTTTGAGGAAGAAGTAGGTGGGCATTCTCGGGGTTTAGACTACCGCCTACGGATGTGGTTCCTGCTTTTGGCTTACGACGGGTTTAATCTCTATTGTAAGCAAGCACGTAGGAAGGAACTCTGCGATTTGGCGGAGAGTTCACTGCTCGAGTTGACGCTTGCGGACGGTCCAGACCCAATCGTGAGAGCAGCGCTGGAAACGATCAAATACATACACCGATATCCCCTAAAGTATTTCCTCGATGAAGAATCAAGAATCAGTAGCCAAATCGCTTGTTACCTCCTTAGGGGAATAAACGACCTGGTGGGAGGCACCTAGTCAGGAATGTCATTGTAGGGCTAGAAGCGGAGAAAACCGTGAGACTCATACAAATCACTCCAAAGCGTGGCTGTAGGCTTTACGGTGCGATAGTAAAGAAAGAAGTTGATCTCTTTCGGCAAGGCAAGGGTACTTTTTATCGCAGTGCTGCTAAGGCAAAGAATAGCGCAAAGTGGTCACACAAGAGCTACGACGGATGGATTTGGCTGGAGCGGGGTTTGAGCGAAGTTATTTTGGCTGAACTTCGTAGCAGGACAGCCGACAAAAACGAATGGCAGCTTTTGCACGCCTTTCTTGGTTTTCTTGATCGGCATTTCGCAGATAAGATCGAGACGATTAACATTCAATATTTCTAACTTCCGTTGATGTGTGCCGCGCCTACGGCGCTCCTGCGTTTTTGTTTTGCATACCCAGTGCTGACGCACTGGGCTAACTTGTGTCGCACCCGTGGCGCTGAGAAAGAGATCGGACCAGGGCTAAAGCCCGTTTTGCGATTGCGTGCGTATCGCGGCGCTGGAAGCGCCGCTCCCCCGACCCTTCGAGGCTCAGGGTGAACTGAAAGCTCGGGGGCTTCCACCTCGGAAAAGCAGATTCCTCGGGCCAACACCGCCTTCGGAATTACACGCTCGCTGCGCTCGCACTGGGACGCGCCCTTCGTTCCTCAGGATAAACTAAAGCACGCCCCTACAAGTGAGTGCTCCTAAGCTCGCGGCGCTCCGCCGTCCCCATCTCTGCTAAATTAAGCGTGCGTTTCGGGGACCAGTGGCATTTGCAGATGCGCGGCGGAGGCAGCATGTCAGTCAAGTACTCGATCCGTGTTGAAAAAGATGGGGCCAACGTCACGGCTCGATACAATCTTGGGATTCCGGTAGATACAACGGAGCTCCTTGCGAGTTTTGAATTGAATGTGGAAGGGAAAAATCTGATCGACACATTTCTGCCCCAAAAGGCGTTTACGGGCACGAAATTTTATATCCTGACGAACCCTTCAGCGGATACCGCAGTTACATTCGCAATTACTACGAGCGAGACGTGGACGGCAGACGGCACCGACAAGCTCAGAGGACAGAAACAGTACGACGATGTTTCTTTTTCTAACTAGGGCCGCTATTTAGTGCGCGATGCGTATCGCAGTGGCTTGTGGGGAGCTCCCACTCCAAAGGAAAGCCAGGGCTAAAGCCCGTTTTGCAATTGCGTGCTTATCGCGGCGCTGGAAGCGCCGCTCCCCCGACCCTTCGAGGCTCAGGGTGAACTGAAAGCTCGGGGGCTTCCACCTCGGGAAAAAGCAGGTTCCTCGGGCTCACATCGCCCTCGGAATGACACGCGTTAACGCCGAACAAGCGAAGAGAGATTCATCGCTCGCAAAGATCGCGAGGCGATGGGGCGGCGGTCCTCACTCCGCGAACCCTTCCTGCCGTCAGGGCAAGCCGTCGCACAGAGAGCGTGCGCAGGAAAGAGCCGGGTCGCTGCGTTCGGAATGACGAGTGGGGTGGCGCGGCTTTATGTCGGACCTAAAGGTCCGACCCCCTAAACACAAACGGCGTGGTGGCGCTCAGAACAGGCGGGCGATGTATTCGCGCATCATGTGCTTCCAGTAGGGCCAGTCGTGGCCGCCGTCGGGGCCCCAGTTGTCGAGGGAGTGGCGAATGCCTTTGCCGGCGAGGATTTCGGAGAGGCGGTAGGACGGGCCGGAGTTTTCCCACTGGCCTGTGCCAGTGGCGATGTGAATGTCGCAGGAGGCGAGCTGCTCGTAGACCCAGGGATCGCTCAGGTTGGCGAGGTAGTCGACGGGATTGTTGAAGTAAAAATTGTCGTCGTACATGCCGTCCATGAAATTTTTCAGGTCGTAGACGCCGGACATGGCGAAGCAGCGCTTGATCACGTCCGGGTGCTTGAAGAGCGAATTGGCGGCGTGGTACGCGCCGAAGGACATGCCCATGGTGGAGATGCCGACCTGCGACTGGCAACTGCTCCAGATGAAGGGCACGACTTCTTCGCGGAGATAGGAATCGAAGACGGACTGCACGTAGCTGCGATGAAAGGGATGCGCGGACTTGTCGTAGAACGAAAGGCCGTTGATAGAATTGATGCTGAAGAATTTGACTTTGCCGGCGTCGATGAAGTCGGCGAGCGCGCCGATCATCCCCATGTTCTCGAGCTCCCACTCGTCGCCCGCGGAGGTGGGAAAGCCTAGCAGCGGCGGTCCCCAGTGGCCGTAGACCACGACGCCCAGTTCGATGCCCAAGCGCGGCGAATGCCAGCGATGATATTCACGCTTCATGCTTGTGAGCCTCTTCGGAGCACAGGCCTGTCTGCCACAGGCAGGCTGAAGCCCGTGCTACTGATTGCGGGGTGAGGAAGTATGCCAGCAGGCCGCCAATTGGAGCAATAATTTTTGCGAGATAGAAGTGTAGAATAGGCGGACTTAGTAGGGACCCGGAGGTAACCGATGGCTACACCGAGTACGGCAAACCGGCTGACACCGGAACGAATTTTCAACGCGCTGAATGCACACGAGCTGACGGCGGCGTTGCTTACAGCGATTGAACTCGACATTTTCAGCGCGATTGGAGGTGGCGCCAACACCGCGCCGGCAATCGCGGCGAAGACCGGAGCGGCGGAGAAGGGCGCGCGCGTTCTTTGCGATTTTATGACCGTTCACGGATTCCTGACCAAGGACGAGGGGGAGTACGCGCTGACACAGGAATCGGCATTTTTTCTGGACCGCAAGTCGCCGGCGTGCGTGGCGTCGATGGCGGGATTTTTGGGGAGCAAGCAGACGCGGGCGCGATTCGATGCGCTGACCGCGGCGGTGCGCAAGGGCGGCTCGGTTTGGGCTGAGGGTGCGGATAACACCAAACCGAATGATGAGTTCTGGGTGGCTTTCGCGCGCTCCATGGCGGGGCTGGCGGTGCCGTCTTCGCAAGTCATTGCCGGGCTGCTTCGCGCCGAAGAAGGCAAGCCTTGCAAGGTATTGGACATTGCCGCGGGTCATGGGATGTATGGAATCACAATAGCGACGAAAAATCCGAAGGCCGAAATTGTGGCGCTGGATTGGCCGAATGTGCTGAGCGTGGCGCAGGAAAACGCGGAGAAATTTGGCGTGGCCGAACGGTTTAGCGTGCGCGCGGGAAGCGCGTTTGAGGTGGAGATGGGCAGCGGATACGACTACGTCTTGCTGACCAACATTTTTCATCACTTCGATGTGGCCACCTGCGAGACGTTGATGCGGCGGGTACATGCGGCGCTGAAGCCGGGGGGCAAAGCGATTACGCTGGAGTTCGTGCCCAACGAAGACCGCGTGACGCCGCCGACGGCGGCGGCGTTCAGCCTGATCATGCTGGCGAACACGGATGCGGGCGACGCGTATACGTTTTCGGAGTATGAGAAGATGTTCCGCAACGCGGGGTTTGCGAAATCGACGCTGCATCCGGTGCCGGAAATGCCGCAGCAAGTGATTGCGTCGGAGAAATCGGCTTGAAAAAAAAGAAAGCGGTTGTGCGGGCCAAGGCAAAAGGCGCTTCCGGGAAGAAAACCCGGGCCGGAAAAGGCGCTGGCGCGGTCAACGATGTTTCCCTGCGCAAACACCTAACGGATCTCCTCAAGGGAGGCTCGGCACACGTGCAGTTTATGGATGCGCTGGAGGAATTTCCCGCGAATAAACGCGGGACGTTCGCCCCGGGGCTGCCGCACACCGGTTGGCAATTGCTGGAGCATTCGCGCATCGCGCAGTGGGACATACTGGAATTCAGCCGCAACGCGAAACACGTTTCGCCGGGATTTCCCGAGGGCTACTGGCCGAAAACGCCGGGACCGCCCGCCGACGCCGAGTGGGACAAAAGCGTGCAGCAATTCCAGCGCGACCTGGACGATATGATCGAGCTAGTGAAAAGTCCGCGCACGGATCTGTTCGCGAAAATCCCGCACGGCGAGAGCGAGACAATCCTGCGCGAGGCACTGGTGCTGGCAGATCACAACGCTTATCACCTTGGGCAGTTGGTCGATTTGCGCCGGGCCCTAGGCGCGTGGCCTCACGACTAATTGCGAGACGGCCAGCGTGGGCGCGAGAATGAGGTCTAGCGCGAATCAATAGGGAATTTTGTTGAGCTGCAGTTTCCAAGCAGCGAAAACGGCGAGCGCCTCGTCGCGGAGGAGCGGAATCATTGGAATGCGGCGCTTCGCGGGATCCACTTTTAGTTCTTCGTAAATGAATGCGTCGTCGAAACCCGCCGCCGCGGCGTCAGCTGCTACTCCGGCATAAAAGACGCGCGCGGGTCGCGCCCAGTAAATCGCGCCAAGACACATCGGACACGGCTCGCAGGTGGTGTACAAATCGCAGCCAGCAAGCTGAAACGTTTTGAGGATGCGGCAAGCGGCGCGAATGGCGACGATTTCGGCGTGCGCAGTGGGATCGTTTGTGGTGGTGACACTGTTGGCGCCTTCCGCGATGATGCTGCCGTCTTTCGCCACCACGGCGGCGAAGGGGCCGCCGCGAGCGAAGCGGACATTCTCCAAAGCGAGCGCGATGGCGCGGCGCATCAAGTCTGGGGACATGGCAATTTTCTGAACCAAGAGTGCCTGCTAACCCTGGAAATCGCAACGCGGAAAAGAAGGAGCGACAGTAGGTCGCTGGAGACCACGCGGCTTGCGGAAAATGGAATTGGCGGTAGGATGTAGCTTGTCGATTTCAATGTAAGAGGCTGGAAGTCGGGAGGGGCGCATGATTTCCATTGAAAATGTTAGCCGGCGCGGATTTCTTAAGGGCGTAGTGGGAGCTGGCGCGTTTGTGCTGGGCGTGCGGCTGATGCCTGTGGATTTGCTGGCGAGCGGCGATGTAGGCGCGTTGGATCCGGCTGGGCGGATGAGCAAGGCGCCGCTGCATCCGAGCGTTTACGTGGCGATCGACACGGATGGGACGGCGTACATTGTGGCGCACCGGTCGGAGATGGGGAATGGCGTTCGAACGGCGCTGCCGCGGATTGTGGCGGACGAATTGGATGCGGATTGGGCGCGGGTGAAAGTGGTGCAGGCGACCGGCGATGAGAAATATGGGGACCAGGATACGGACGGGTCGCACTCGGTGGTTAGCTTTTTTGTGCCGCTGCGCGAAGCCGGCGCTACGGCGCGGTTGATGCTGGTGCGGGCGGCGGCGCAGCAGTGGAATGTGCCCGCGGACGAGTGCTCGACGGAATTGCATACCGTGGTGCACAAGAAATCGGGGAAGAAGCTGGGATATGGAGCGCTGGCCGAAGCGGCGGCGAAGCAGGACGTGCCGAAGAAAGAAGAGTTGAAGCTGAAGGCACCCAGCGAATGGCGGTACATCGGAAAAGATGCTTCGGGCTACGACTTGAAGGATTTGTGCACGGGCAAGGCCGTGTATGGGCAGGACACGCGGATGGAAGGGATGCTGTATGCGACGGTGATGCATCCGCCGGTGATGGGCAGCACGGTGAAGTCGGTGGACAACAAGGGTGCGCTGGCGGTCAGTGGCGTGAAAGGGACGGAAACGATTCCCACTTACAAGCCGCCGGTGAATATGCAGGCGCTGGGCGGCGTGGCGGTGCTTGCGGACAGCACGTGGGCGGCGATGCAGGGGCGTAAGAAATTGAAAGTGGAATGGGAAGAGAGCGCGCACAAGGTCTTTAGCTCTGGACCGTATCGCAAGGAATTGGAGGAGACAGCGCGGAAACCGGGGAAAGTTATCCGGGAAGTCGGGAACGTAGACGAAGCGTTCGCCAAGGGTGGCAAGGTAATCGAGGCGGAATATTATGCGCCGCTGCTGGCGCATGCCTCGATGGAGCCGCCGGCGGCGCTGGCGATTTATCGGGACGGAAAAGTGGAGGCGTGGGCACCTACGCAGAGTCCGCAAGGCGCGCGGGATGCCATCGCCGAGGCCGTGGGCGCGAAGAAAGAGGATGTGATCGTTCACGTAACGCTGCTGGGCGGAGCGTTTGGACGGAAGTCGTTTCCCGATTTTGCGGTGGAAGCGGCGGTGCTGTCGAAGAAAACAGGGAAGCCGGTGAAGGTGGTGTGGACGCGCGAGGACGACATCAGATTTGATACGTATCATTCGGTGTCGGCGATGTACTTGAAGGCTGCGGTGGGCGCGGATGGGAAGCCGACGGCTTGGCTGCAGCGCACGGTATTTCCGCCGATTGGATCGACGTTTGACGCGAACGCAGTGTATTCGGACGCGGGTGAACTTGGATTGGGATTCTCGGATTTGCCGTATGCGATTCCGAATCATCGTTCGGAGAATGGGCCGGCTACGGCGCATGTGCGCATCGGGTGGTTGCGGTCGGTGGCGAATGTTTATCATGCGTTCGCGATTCAGTCGTTCACGGACGAGCTGGCGCATGCGGCGGGGAAGGATCCGTTGGAGTACACGCTGGCGCTGCTGGGGCCGGACCGCATTATTCCGAAGACGGAACTGCCGAAGGATTACACGAACTATGGCGGGAATTATGAGCAGTATCCGATCGATACGGCGCGGTTTAAGCGGGTGGTGCAACTTGCCGCCGACAAAGCGGGATGGGGCAAGCGGAAGAACGGAAACGGATTCGGCATGGGCATCGCGGCGCATCGAAGCTTTTTGACTTACGCGGCTTCGGTGGTGCAAGTGCAGATCAATGATGCGGGGAAGGTACAGATCACGCGCGTGGATTCGGCGCTGGATGCGGGGACAGTGGTGAATCCGGAGATGGCGCGGAACCAGTTTGAGGGCGCGGCGGTGATGGGCGCGAGCATCGCGCTGTGGGGAGAGATTACCGCGGCGAATGGCGTGGTGGAGCAAGGGAACTTCGATACGTTTCCGGTGGCGCGCATGAATTCGGCGCCGCGTGAGACGCGCGTGCACATTGTGGAGAGCGATGCGGCTCCGGGCGGCATTGGGGAGCCGGGATTGCCGGCGATTGCGCCCGCGTTGTGCAATGCGATTTTTGCGGCAACAGGGAAGCGGATTCGGGAATTGCCGCTGACGAAGGCGGGATTGGCGTAGTCACGGCGACAAGATCCTGCACCGCACGTGCAAAAAAACCTCAGGCCTGAAAGGCACAGGCCTCAGCTTCAAGCTAAGCCGCTGCGACGTAGCTAGTGCGGTTTCTCTGCGGAGTACTCGAGTTCATATAATTGCTGCAGGCCGGTGCGTTTCAGCAGCTCTTGCACTTCGGCGGGAGAAAGCCTGCGGCCCGGCCGTTGCTCGGCGTTGGCGAAAGAATATCCGGCGACGGCCATCACAGCAGTTTGAAGTGCGAGCATGCGCGGATCGACACGCTCGAAGGTGTCGATAATCGTGTGATGCCGAGTGTCATAGTCCTGCGGATCCACCCTTAGAGAATAGATAGGAATGCCAGCAACGATGAAGGTCTCCTGATCCGAATCGAAGTCGGCGTCAAGAAAAACGCGCTCGGCGTCGAGTGGCGCGAGCGGGCTAAGCAGCTTTTTTGAGATTGCCTCCGTATCCTGGCGGCCATGAATGGCGAAGCCGAGCGGCGGGTGCGCACCGGAATCGATGTTAAAAACAGCGCGAATATCATCCAGCTCATTTTTGTGTTGCTCGACGTAAGCGCGAGACCCATTCGACAGCTCTTCCTCTCCTGAGAAAAAGACAAAACGAATGGTGTGTTTGGGTCGAATGCCTAAAAGCTTGAGAATGCGCGCGCCTTCGAGAACGACAGCGACGCCAGCACCATTATCGTTGGCGCCTTGCGCCGGATCCCAATCATCAAAATGGGCGCAGAGCAGGACCATTTCCTTTGAGTCGTCGCCTTTCAGATCCGCGACGACGTTGCGTTCGGTGCCGGGGCCAGGAAAGGAGTTCTGAACGTCGAGGCGGATTTTGACTTTGCCCTTTGCGAGCAGGCGGCGTAGAAAGGGGCGTCTTCGCCTGGCTATAGAAATCACGGGAAGAGGCGCATGTGGGTAAAAGCCAAAAGCGGAGGTGTAAACCATGCGACCCGGTTTGTCCGAGACGATAAACATGGCGGCTGCCCCGGCCTGCGCCAAACGGCGGGCGATGATGGCGCGCGCACCGACGTAGGTGCTCGAGCTGCCGTTGCTGCGCAAATCAACAATGACAGCGCCACCGCGTACGTCAGCCGCGATTGCGGCATTGCCGTCTCCAGGTGGGCCGAAGTCCACAACGGGCACTTCGATCGGACCGGGAGTGCCGGGAACCCATCCGTAAGAACCGATAACGAGAGGTCTGCGCACGGGGCTAGTCACTTCTCCGGTTGCCGTTCCGTGGCGCCACTGCGAGCTAAGGACGTATTCCTCGAAATGCGCGGAGTCGAAACCCGCTTCCTTCAGAGTTTTTAGGATGAGCTCGGCTGCGGCAAGGTCTTCTGGGGTGCCGGTGATGCGGCCCGGAATCCGATCGCTGAGTGTTTCCAGAAAATCCAGCGCGCCGCCGCGGGTCATCGCGTAGCCAACGATTCGTGCAATGTCCTCTTGCGCCCGGGTTGGCGGCGGGGGTTGTTGCGGAAAAGATGTTGGCGAAGCGGCGGTGAGCAGGACCGCAATCAGCGCGACGCGAGAAATAGAAACACATCGTAGCATCCGGAATCTCCCCTTGTTTGTTGCCGTGCGATCCGCCATCAAGCAGTCGCAGCGAGTTCGTAGAGGAACTCTACGTAGGAGCGGGTCGCGCCGTCCAGGCCTTGCACCTTTGGGTTGGCGGATTCGATGACGTAGTATTCGTCGGGGGCGTGGGCGCCGCTGCCGTGGCCTAGGCCGAAATGGCCGGCGGGGAGGCGGAGCGGGTCGCCGGTGAAGACGTAGCCGGGCCAAGAGCCGGCGTTGCGAGGCAAGAGCACAGGCTCGATGCCGTGGCGGCGATAGACGGCGTTGGAGACGCGAATCATCTCGGCGTCCGCTGCCGTGCTGGTGGGATCGTAGCCGCCGCTCATTTTCACTTCGATATCGGCAAAGCCTTTTTTGGCGAGATGGGCTTTTAGCGCGGCGAGGGCTTCGGCGGCGGTCATGTCCGGAACGAGGCGCATATCGATTTTGGCGACAGCGCGGCCGGGGAGAATGGTTTTGCCGCCGGGGCCGGTGTAGCCGGCGACTAACCCTTCGATGTTTACTGTCGGTCGCGAGACGAGGAGCTCGAGAGCCTCTTGCCAGCTTACGTCGTGAACCCAGTGGTCGACTCCAAGTAATTTTTTGGCGTTGGCTTCGTTTAGACGGTTGGCGGCTTCGGCGATCATTTTCTTTTCGGCGGCGGAAACCGGGCGGGCCTTGGCGGCGAAGCCGTCGATGGCGGGGTCGTTGCCGTCTGGCGCGACGAGCGTGGCGAGCGCTTCGACGAGATGCCAGGCGGGACTGTCGAGGCGTGCTTTATTGCTGGAGTGAACGTCTTTGCGCGGGCCGCGACCCCACTTTTCGCCGCTGGAAATAAGTTCGAGTTCGACGACTCCCTTGGCGCCGAGGGTGATAGTGACTTCGCCATCGAGTCCTTGTGAGGACGAGGGCATAAAGATGCCGCTGCACTTTTTCACGGCGGCAAGCACTTGCGGGCTATGCACGACCTGGAGGAAATGGGGCGAGCCGATTTCTTCTTCGCCTTCGGCAACAAAGACGAGATTGACGGGGAGTTTGCGGCCGGCGGCGCGAATGGCGTGCAGGGCGGCGAGAAATGTGGCTTCGGGGCCTTTCTGGTTCACGGCGCCGCGGCCGATGATGACTTTGCCGAGGCCGGGCTTATCGACCAAGGCGGCGTCCCACGGCGGCGAGGACCATTCGGACGGGTCGACCTGCTTGACGTCATACATGAAATAGAGACCCAGCGTTTTGGGAGCGCCCGCGTCGAGCGTGGCAAAGATGCCGGGTTGGCCGTCGGTAGGGACCTTGGTGACTTGGCCGAAGCCGGCTTCGCGCAGCATCTGCATGGTGAGCTCGCAGCCTTCGTTCATGCCGCGATTTTCCGCGGCGATGGAGGGCTGGTGAATCCAGGTTTGCAGGCGCTTTAGCGATTCGTCATGACGCTTATTGATTTCGGCGAAGATGGGATCGAGATCGGAAGCGGCGGCTGCGCCGTGTGTCCACCGAGGTAGCGCGAGGGCGGCGGCGCTTGCGGCGGCAGTTTGAAGGAACGTTCGACGGTCGGTCATGTTGTTCTCCACTCGCAAAAGTGTCCAAGCTCTTCGATCTGTCAGGGCGAGAGACTACACCTTTTTCGGTGACAGCGGCAAATTCTGGGACGAGGAAATATTCATAGTCAATGGACAGGATTGGAAGCTAGTTCGCGTCCGCGATTCACGAAAACCGTGCCAGCCTTCATGACGAAGACAGCCCGGCGAGCGGCGGTGACGTCCTGGAGGGGATTGCCGTCGAAGGCGATAATGTCGGCTTGCATGCCGTTGGCGATGGAGCCGATGGTGTTGCCGAGGCCGAGAGACTCGGCGGACAGCGATGTGGCGGAAACGAGCGCGGCCATGGGATCTTGGCCGCCGTCGCGAACGCGGACGATGAATTCCTCGTAGTTGCGGCCGTGAGCGCCAGCGACGGCGTCAGTGCCATAGATGATTTTCAGGTCTTTGTGCTTCAGCGCTTTTTTAAATGTATCGAGAACGATTGCTTTGCCCTTTTCCATGAAGGCGAAGCCTTGCTCACTGTAGTTGCCGATGCCCAGGAATTTTTCTCTATTTTCGAGATAATTCTGGAGGACGAGGCCGATATTGGGGTCGTAATAGGTGCCGTGTTTGGCCAGTAGATCGAAAACATCATCGGTAACGTAGGCGCCGTGCTCGATGGAGGTGCACCCGGCGAGCGTTGCGGCCTTTGCGGATTCGGCGGAGTGCGCGTGAACGATGGTGCGAAGCCCGAGCGATTTGGCTTCGCCGCACGCCGCTTGGAGTTGCGCGTCGGTCATAGTTTGCGCGCCGCCTTCGCGAATGCTTTTGGAGGCGAAGAGCTTGATGAAGTCGGCGCCTTGTTGTTTTCTTTCGCGGACTAGCTCGCGCAATTTTTCGGGCGGGCCGGATTGCTCGGTGAGCGGCTCGAGTGAGGTCAGGATACGAGGACCGGGGATGATGCCGCGGGCGATGGCATCGCGAAGATCTTTGTCTTCGGGCGAGCCCGGGCTTTGGATGGTGGTGAAGCCGGCATTTAGAGTGAGCACGGCGTTGTCGACGGCGTGGAGCATGGCTTGCGTGGGTGGCTCGTCTTTGCCGGCGAGGCGACCGTTGTCGAAGTGCCACATGAGATGAGCGTGTGTGTCGATCCAGCCGGGCGTTACGGTGAGCCCGGTTAAATCGTAGGTGATTGCGCCCGAGGGCGCGCGTCCGCCGATGCGGGCGAGTTTGGTTCCTTCGACGACGACTATGGTGTTCGTGAACGTCTGGCCCTTTCCGTCTAGGAGGAGCGAGGTCTTGAGGATGATCGGGCGAGTTTGAGGAGCAGCAAGCGATGGAATAAGAAGGATTGCGATGAGTAGCAATCGCCGAATGGTTAGGGCGCTCACTTGGCGGGCTCGAGGATTAGTTTTTGGACGCGCCAGTTCAGGATTTCGGCTACGTAGAGTTCGTTTTCGGAGGGGCAGGCGATGGCGTGGACCCAGCCGAGGTCGCCGGGTTGCTTGCCGGCCTGACCGAAGTAGCCGAGGAGTTTGCCGTCGAGGCTGAGCTTGTAGATGCGGCCGGGAAAGGCGTCGGACGTGAAGAGGACTTGGTTGGGCGGCGGCGTGATGCAGATGGTCCAGGGAGCGCCGGGAGACATGGTGCCGGTGGTCTGCGTGGGACGATTGCCGATGGCAGGATGCGCGTTAGGGCCGATGGGGACGTCGATCGTGATTTGGCGAAGAAATTTTCCGTCGGCGTCGAAGACTTGGATGCGGCGATTGCCGCGGTCGGCGACGTAAATGTTGTCGTGCGCGTCGACGCCGATGCTGTGCGGCGTGTTGAATTGGCCGGGCTGGTCGCCGGGCTCGCCCCAGGATTTGAGCCAGACGCCGTTCTTGTCGGCCTTGGCGACGCGCGAATTGATGTAGCCGTCGCTGATGTAGGTGTTGCCGGCGGAGTCCCAGGCCATGTCGGTGACTTGGCGGAACATGCCGTCGACGGGAGCGAGCGGAGGCTTGGGATGCTTGAGCGGCTCGGTGCCTTCGTCGGAGGCTTCCTGCTTGCGGCCGAAGAGCATGACGACGCGGCCTTGCGGATTGAACTTGATGACCATGTCGGAGCCTTTGTCGGCGACCCAGATGTTGTCTTCGCGATCGATGCGGACGGAGTGGGCGAAGGACCAGGCGTACAGATTGTGGCCGATCTCGCGGAGGAATTTTCCGTCGGGGGCGAATTCGAGGAGCTGGGCGGCGGCGGCTCCGTAGGCGGGGCCGTTGGTGTTGCCGCGGGAGAAGACGAAGATGTGGCCCTTGGAGTTGACGGCTACGCCGACAGCCTCGCCGAGATATAGGTCGGCGGGAAGCTTGAGGAAATCGGGGACGGAACGGTAGCGGATTTCAGTTACTTGCGATTGCTGGCCGAAGATAGGGGTGGCTGAGAAAAGACAAAACGCTAGAACCGCAGATCGCATGGAGCCCTCCGCGCGCAATGTATGCGTCTATCGAGGGCAGACTATACACCGGGCAGAGTGCGTTGAGGCAAGTGATCGGGAGGTCGGTTGGAGCGACTTTGGCGCGCGAAGATGGAGGCGAATTGCCGTGCGCAGAATTCCCAAGCCGCACCCGCTGCAATTGCCGTGAGCAAAAGAACAACGGGGTCGATGGGATGGCGGTATCGCAACGAAGTGTGCGTGATGTAGTACAAAAAAGGAAAAACGACCGGGTAGACTGCGAGCGGGAAAGCGTACTCGCTCCGGCGTCGGATGAGCACGACGATGCCAGCAAGCGCTCCGATTCCGGAAACAGCGGCGCAAAGCATCAAGACGCGGACGAGCCAGGAGTCCGTGGCCAGGAAGTTCTGCAAGGCGTTGGGAAGGCCGGTCCAAAACGCGGCGAAGCGGTCGGCGAACAGGATTATCTCCACACGGGGGTGCGTGACGATGAAGTGCGTGGCCTTGCGCATCTCCTCATCCATGAACGGAGTTTCGCCCAAGCGGAAATAGCGCAGCGTCTCGCGGTCCTTGGTTATGGGGCCGGGATAACGCGGATGCTTGTCGTCGTAGTTTTCGTTGTTGCCGATGTAGAGCTCGAGTGGAAAATTCGATCGCAGCGGAATGAATCTGTGGAACACAGCGTAATTGCGAATGGTCCATGGGACGCAACAGAGGATGGCGACGCCGAGCGCAAGTGCGGGAGCTTTGAGCCACTTGAATGAACCTTTTGGATCCAGACGTTCCCGTTTTCGCACGCGGTAGGTTGCCCAACCCAGGAGGAAAGGAAAAAGCGCGGCGAGCGAGGGATTGGTCAAGAGCGTAAAGCCCCACAAGAGGCCGTAACCGCACCAGTCGCGCACGCGACTGGAATCCGCTAACTCAAGGGTCGCCCACAAGAGTGTGGCTGCGAGTAGGGCGGACAAAGAGGTGTCCCAAATCCATTCAAACGGAATCATGATGGCATTCGGGAAAAGCGCCCAGAGCCATGCGGCGGCAGCTCCGACGCCAAGGCTGGCGACGCGTTTGCCAACATAGAAAATCGGGACGCATACGGCGCTGGCAAAAAGAATGTTCAGCAAGACCAGGAAAAAGAAAGACCGAACTGTGAAGATCCCGAAGAGCTTAAACGTCGCGGCGACCAGAAGCGGATAGATGGGCGTGAGCCAAGCCGTGGGGCCCGTGTCCCGGCGAAATGGATTACTGAATCCTTTGCCGATGGCGAGCGAATAGGCGATGTTGCCCGTCTCTTGAGCAAACGGGGCATTGGCCAGAGCAACCTCTGGAATTTTTCGTGCCTGATCCCACGCGAAAGCGAGGCGTGCTCCGAACGCAACGAGCAGGATCAGCGCGATCGAAGTGAAGACCTTCCGGAACGTGCTTTTCATGCGATGGTTTTCCGTGAGAGCAAGCCACAGGTTCCGCCAAAGAACAGCGCGAAGTCCAGAACGAAGTCTAAAACGCAGAGGCGGAGCGCAGCCAAAGTCAGTTAGAAACGCCGAAGGCGCTTTGGCGTATGGATTGCAGCAAAAGAAAAAGGAATTTGGGACCCGAGGGCTATGAGGAAAGTCGGATTTACCGTTAGCGGCTGGATTATCATTGCTTTGGGCATCGCGGGGTTGGCACTTCCTTTTGTTCCGGGAGTGGTTCTTATTGTCCTAGGGCTTGTAATTCTTTCCTCCCAATACGTTTGGGCGCAGCGAACGTTAGGCTTGCTGCGCCGTAAATTCCCCAGGGCCGCACATTTCGCTGATCTTCAGTTGGCGAACTTCAAGCACCGATTCTCCGCACGTTAAGGCCGTAAACAGCGCCGACGCAATAGCGTATTGCGCGATGGTGTGCGGCCTGACAGATGGGTGACAGTTTGTACCGGACACATAGGTAACACTTCCTCCCCCTAGGGGGAGGAAGCGATGCCTTGGAAGGAGTGTTCGGTTATGGATGAGCGTGTTCGGTTTGTGGCT
>Ga0210408_10000555_pt1 | contig 46736 bp, 36 predicted proteins | sample IncBWH4MmetaG_FD_155471 | JGI IMG/M metagenome (GOLD analysis project Ga0210408, IMG submission 155471) | Forest soil microbial communities from Barre Woods Harvard Forest LTER site, Petersham, Massachusetts, United States - Inc-BW-H-4-M | ecosystem: Environmental > Terrestrial > Soil >...
CTTGAGCTCTCCCGGGAGCTTTACACGTCCGGCCTCGGGGACTTTCTGGCCGTGCTCGATGCCCAGCGGCAACTCTACGGGAATGAAGACCTTTTGGCGCAGAGCCAGACTGCGGTGACGACGAATCTGATCGCTTTGTACAAAGCACTCGGAGGAGGATGGGAATCATTTCCCCAACAATAAGGACTTCGGGACACGAGTCAGCTAGTGGACTGCTCGGTCCGACCCCGTCCTCATCGACATGGACCTGCAAGAAGGATTGTTGACCTTTGACACCAAGTGGTTAACGGCGGAATGCTCGGAAGTGCACACAACCTGTTCGGAAAGGTGCTTCCATATCCGGTCGCGTCAGCGAGGATCGCATGGCTGCGGCGGGGGCAATGCTGACTGCGATTTTCAGCCCCGCCACAGACAGAAGCGAACTGAAAGCGGACTGAGCGAGAGGCAATTCGATCTTTGAGTTCTTCACCATCATCGTCGCCAGGAACCGAACCGGATCTCGCCGAAAAATAGCGGACTGAGAGCGGACTGGGGAGGGCAAGACGCGATTCCGCTAAACCCTTTGGAATGATGGTGGCCAGGGACGGAGTTGAACCGCGACGCCAGCCTTTTCAGGGCTACATTATGCAGTGTTTTAAACAACTTAAGTGACTTCAGGTGGCCGCCTAAGTACTTGAGCAGTCGTGAGAGACACGCGGATCATGGGTGGAAATCGTGGGTTCAAACCTCGGTTGAGGTGCGAGTTCATTGCCCGCTCCGAGAACCATCAAATTTAGGACGCTGCCGTGACGCATCAAATTGTGGGTTGAGTTGTGGGTTGGAAATTTTGCAGGAAAACTGCCTTGGATGCTGCCTTGTGCGAGGGTAATCGATCGCTACGATCCAAGTGAATCGAACTCCTTTCGCGCTGTGCGCAGAATGGGTAAGTCTCTATCCGCCTCTTTCCAAAGCCTGAATACCTGGAGATATGCCTGTCTGCGAACCGGAGTGAACCGCCGCGCGAGCGTGGGGGTATTGGCATGCGCAGCGAATGTTCCCCGGAATTTTGAGCAACCTTCCGCACCGGCGGTTTCCAGGCAAGTACCTGGTTTTCTTCAAGTCGCCTAAACCGGATCAGTTAAGTTGACGCCGTAGGAATCTAAGACATCGCGCAGGGTTACGATGCCTTCCAATTTGTGCACATCGGCACGGCTCACGACCGGCAAAATCTCCACGTGGTTTGATCCCATGCGGTCGAGCGCGCGATCCAGCCCCTGATCGGCGTGGACGTGCGGGAAAATGAGCGGATCGACCATCACATTCAACTTCTTGGTGTAATCCTCTCGTGCCGCTCGTTCGAGTGCCGATAGGTTAATCAGTCCGACTACTCCTCGCTGATTCGTGATCAGCCAAGTTCGAAATTTGCTCGCCCGGACGCGCTGCAGGGCGTCCTGAACCGTAATATCAGCCGGCAATGACTCGGTCGCTGGGCGCAGCACTAGGGCCACTCGGCGCTGCCCACGTTGCTCGCGCGCTTCCGCCGTTGGCAGGTGTATGCCGTCCTGTACCGCCAGAGCTTCGTAGATAGGCTGCCGCTGCAACCGTGATGAGATGAAAAGGCTGACCAGATTTGCAATCATCAGTGGAACGATAACGGCATAGTCCTGTGTCATCTCGAAGATCATCAGAACTGAGGTCATAGGAGCGCGCACAATCCCGGCAAAGACTGCTCCCATCCCTACTAGCGCGTAGGCACCCGGAGTTGCCGTGTAGGCGGGAAGCAAATGATGTGCCAGGGTTCCGACTGCACCTCCCAGCATGGCGCCTACGAATAAGGAAGGACCGAAAATGCCGCCCGCATTGCCGGAGGCATAACTCGTGGCGACAGCCAGAAGCTTCAGCACAACCAAAACAAGCATCAGTCTTAGCCCCATCGTTCCATTCAAGGCATCGCCGACATAGCCATAACCCACGCCTAAGACCTGCGGCACAACCAATCCCATGAGGCCGACTAACAGTCCGCCCGCTAGAGGTTGAAGCCAGAGTGTTTCTTGCGGGAAGCGAAGAAAACGTTCCCGCATGCCCAACAGAAGTTTCGTGAAGGCCACTGAAATCAGCCCGCCAGCAATCCCGAGTAGCGCGTAGATCGTAAATTCCAGTGGGTGGACCAATTGGTATTGCGGGACCTTAAATAGTGGGTTGTTGCCGAGCAGGAGGCGGAGCACTACCCAAGAAGTAGCGGAGGCAAGCACCACTGAGCCCAGCACGGGCGCATGGAGGTCTCCGACAATCTCTTCGAGCGCAAACAATACTGCAGCAAGGGGCGTGTTGAAAGCGGCCGCAATTGCGGCCGCCGCGCCGACCGGCAAAAGCGCCTTCACTTTTTCGGGACGCAATCCTAAGAAACGGCCGAGCACTGAAGCAATGCCGGCACCAACTTGAACGGAAGGCCCTTCGCGCCCAAGCGGGATTCCGCTGGCGAGAGTTGCCGACGTGCAAAAAAACTTTCCGAGCACGGTGCGCAGTGTGATGCGACCTTCGCGCGCAAAGAGAGCAGCCTTGGTCTGAGGTACTCCGCTGCCTCGCGCGTGTGGAAAATAACGAAACAGCAAGTAGCCGATTCCTAGCGAGCCCACGACCGGAAACAACAGACGTCGCCACGGAGCACCGCCGACCGGATACAGGCGCATTCCCATGCGTTCCGTGAGCAGAATGAAGGCGACGACCGCGAGCCCCGTCAGCGCACCGATCACCAGCGCCAGTATCAGGAAGACTTGATCCTCCCGTTCCCGCAGTCTTGCGACCCGATGTAGGAGCGGAATTTTCCACCAACTCCCGTGCGTATTGCCGTTTTCACTCATCTCTGGGAAATATCCCATCAGACGCACACCTCTCTGATTGCGTTCTTGTAGGGCGGAAGGCGAGCTGCAAGCCCTGATTGCATCCCGTAGAAGTTGGACGCTTATCAAGCGACATTCTCCGCTTCGGCCCGCTGAAGTCGAATTGAAAAGATTGAGTGGTTCTAGAACGACAATCCCGGGAGAATCAGCAACGGAGGATGGTGTTGTATTCGGGTAAGCTAACCGAGCGAAATTCAGCCTGTGCAAGCAAGATCCAAGAAAGAATGACGAGGGGAGAAATCAGGAAGCTTCCCAGGGCGTTCAGGGCGCCCTGCACGATGACGATCCGCAACCGAGCCGCGGCTCGCGCCGCCTGAAAGACAGTGGCAGGTCCGTTTACCACGGAATACGGCCCCTGCATCAAGGGAAAGAAGAAAATCATCAGGACGCAAACAATGGTCAGTACAGCTAGTTCGCATCCAATGCGTCCAGGAATCATTGAAGTGTGATTGTGATTATATCGGAGGATTCGGCGCCGACCCAAACGCGTCTCAAGAGCGATCCGTCGAGTACGAACCAACCACCAGAAATCTTGAGCGAGACTGATTGCTCGCCTAGGCTCGACCATCGGCAAGGCCCCAGTGCCCTATGAAGCTAGACTCTCCCAATTGATGCCAATGATTTCGGTCGCGACTCGCTGGATCACGCGCGTGCCTTTCTACATTGAAGAGCTCGGCTTCAGCCACATGATGGGCAAGAACATGAGCCCGTAGCGCACCAGACCGTGAACGGAATAGTCCTCACTCAATGGCACTCCTACCTGAGCAACTGCCACAAAGATCAAATCAAAGAAAAATTCAAGCCAGGAGGCGCGTCTAGATTGGCTGGGATCGGCTGGCAAAGCCGAACGGGCCGGGACGGGGATGAGTGTTTGCCAGCTCATTGAAAACTCAAAAGAGTCTTACCTTTTCGAATCGATCAGCGGGAGAAGCTCCTTTCTCAAACTCGGTTTGCAACCCACTGAATGGAGCCAGGCTCACACATCAGAAAGGCCGGACTTTTTCGTAGCTTTTTCCTCGACTCCACTCACCATCGAGGCCGGGCGCCAACGCGTCACGCATCTGCAGGCGGGCACGGGACAGTCTGGTCTTTACGTTCGCTTCTGACAAACCGAGCACCTGTGCAGTCCCGGTAATGCTGAGATGCTGTACATCCCGCAAGATCAGTACGGTGCGGTATTTCTCATGAAGAGAATCCAGGGCCTTGGTGAGCGCCTTGCGACCTCTTTCTGTTCCAACGCCTCGGATGGTATTTCTCGCCAGTCTGCAAAATCTTGGGGAGTGTACTCGCCGTCGTCTCCGAGTCGTCCTTCTTCGATCGATTCATAAAGGTGCCGGCGGTCTTTCCGCAGCTTCATCTTCGCTTCGTTGATCGCAATCTGGATCAGCCACGTGGTGAATTTCGCTTCCTGACGGAAACGCACAAGGTTTTTGAAGGCCTTCAGGATCGCTCCCTGGGGCGACATCCTCAGCGTCCGCGTCATTCTTAACTAGGGACAGCGCTTGGTGTCGCTGCAGATCGTTTTCCTCAAGGCGGCGCCACGATGTTTGGGTTGCTGGCCGCTTTTGGGAACCTGGGTGGAATTCTCATGCCGTGGCTCGTCGGCGTGACGTCGGACTGGTCCTCCTTGCGGCTGGGCTTGGCCACCTTCACGGCTTGCCCTCTCTTGATGGCCTTTGTGCTTTTGTGGATGCGCCGCCGTCCCGCTGCAGAATTTGACGAAAACCACGACTCTATCGCGCAAACTGCCTGAAGAAACTCGGCCTTTCCGCATTCCTGGTGATCGTCTTATCCCTCCTGAGCATTCAGGCGTTGGCGAGCAGCGTAAGCCGCAACCTTGAGGCGGTTTCCACACAGTTGCATGCTGCACCATCGGCGTGTTCCCTTCTTGCTGGTGTCATAGAAATGCAGAACACACTGCCCACATCTGCGAACACGGCTCCAATCCGCTTCTGCGAATAACGTCGCCGCGCTATGGGCCAAGGGGGCAAACAAGTCTTCGGGTTGGCGCGGTTCAAACCATAGTTCCATGGAGGAGAGGTTCCCAACTGCTTTTAATTTACTAAGCATCGGATACGCCGCCATCCGTTGATTCAGTTCGTCCAAGGTGGCACGGTGGACATCGGCGCCACCCTCCCAAGCAAGAATCTCTTTTCTCAGTCTCTCCCGAAATTGTCGCATGGCGTAAAGGGTTCGCCGTGCGCTAGCCGATTCTCCCGACTGACGTTGAAGGCTCACCATCTCACGAGAGTTCAGTAGCCCCGCTGCCTGAAACCACCGTAAGAGCGCGCTGAAATCAGAGAGCAACTCCATGGGCTCGCCATTCTGAACCGGACGCGTATTCAAGAAATCCAATGCCAGATAGTTGCCGACGAAGAGGAACCCGTCTCTCCAGTCGGAATCAGGGATTGTTTTGCTCTGTTTCATATTGCCATCTCAATTATAACACCGATAATGTATCGTTTTATCGGTTAGCACATCTGATGATAGGAACGAGCAAAACGTTGCTGAAGCGGCACCAGCATCAGGCTGCCGGACCAAATTCTCGGAGGAGACACCCTATGATCAGGTACCAACATGCCATCGTCGACGGCGCCAAGATCTTTTATCGTGAAGCCGGTCTGAAAACTGCTCCAACCATTCTTTTGTTGCACGGCTTTCCAACGTCGTCGCACATGTTCCGCAACCTCATTCCAGCGCTCGCCGACCGCTACCATGTGATCGCTCCCGATTTGCCGGGATTTGGCTTCTCGGATGCGCCCGATCGCAAGTGGTTCCGCTCTACGTTTGAACAACTGGCCAAGGTCATCGACACCTTCACCCAGACGATCGGCATCGAACGCTACGCGATTTACGTCTTCGATTACGGCGCACCCGTGGGCTTCCGGCTCGCACTAGCGCATCCGGAGCGGATCACGGCTATCATCTCCCAGAATGGCAATGCTTATGCGGAGGGTTTGAGCCAAGGCTGGAACCCGATCCAGAAATACTGGAAGGAACCAACACCTCAGAACCGCGCTGCTTTACGTGATTTCCTCACGCCTGAGGCAACCAAATCCCAATACCTCTACGGCGTCCAGGACGAGACGCTTGTAGCGCCGGAAGCATACCAGCTTGACTCTGTATTACTGGCTCGGCCGGGCAATGATGAGATCCAGCTCGACCTGTTCTTGGACTATGCCAGCAACGTGGCGCTCTATCCGAAGTTCCAGGAGTATTTCCGTGCAAAACGGCCGCCACTGCTCGCAGTCTGGGGAAAGAACGACCCATTCTTTCTGCCGCCGGGAGCTGAGGCATTCAAGCGCGATAACCCGAATGCCGAAGTGCACTTCTACAACACCGGTCACTTCGCGCTGGAAACCCATCATCGGGAGATTGCCGATACCATTCGGGAATTCCTCAATCGCAAGCTAGCATCGCAGTCCAGCGCTGCGTGAAGACGTGATCCACTGACTAGGGCCTGATCGGAACGGAGGCTCACGACATCATCACTCCCGAACCAGCTTATGAAATCGCTCGTAATTTGCGAGAGCCCGGAACGTACTCTAACGCTCTTGGCTGCCGGCACGGGCCTTCGAATCTCCGAGTGCTTGGGTCTTCAATGGCAAGATGCAAATTTCGCTGACGCAATGATCCATGTGCGTGTCGCACTTGGACTTGTGGCCAAGTGGGTTTGCCGAAGACCAAGGCTTCAAAGGGCCCTGTGCCGCTCCATCCCTTGCTGGCCGAATTCCTGCTTTCTTGGAAACAGAAAACCCCGTATTCGCAGCCAGGCGACTGGGTCTTTGCTTCGTTTCGACTGAATGGCAAACAGCCGCGCGTAGGGAATATGCTCGTCGAAGATTATCTGCGGCCCGCCGCAGCGAAGGCTGGAATTCTTTCATCGCATCAGGACGAACACGGCCGACTGGTGGAGGATGATCCGCGCCGGTTTGGATTTCACAATCTTCGCCACAGTCTGGCGTCGTTTCTCGTGCGCATGAGAACCGACCCGAAGACCGTACAAACTCTACTTCGTCACAGCGATGTCAAACTGACGCTGCAGTTTTACAGCCACGCTGTCAGCCAGGATCGCATGGCCGCAGCGGGAGAAATGCTAACCGCAATTCTAAGCCATGAAAGCGGACTGAAGAACAATCGCGCCGCCCTAACTCATTCGCCATCACACGGCTACGGAAACCGCCTTCAAGGCGCTTTGTGAATGCGGACTGAGAGCGGACTGGCACCCAGCATCGAGGCTTGTGCAAGTTCTTTGGAATGATGGTGGCCAGGGACGGAGTTGAACCGCCGACGCCAGCCTTTTCAGTGCTACGTTATGCTGTGTTTTAAACAACTTGAGTGACTTCAGGTGGCCGCCTAAGTACTTGAGAAGTCGTGAGAGACACGAGAATCGTGGGTGGAAATCGTGGGTTCAAACCGTGCTTGCAAGGCAGATAACTGCGAGAGGCAAAGTTCATTTCCAGCTCCAACAACCATGAACCGAGAACACTGCCGTGACAGCCAAGCAGTTGCTCGTAACTAACAGAAATCACGCGGCACGGATGGCTGCCTGAAGCGCGCTTAGAGCGTTGAGAAATAATTGCTCGACCATAATTGGACCGTGAAACTCTTCGACCACAACGAGCTGAGGGACTTGCTCTCAAACTATCGATTGAGGTTCACTCAAGAGCCCGCTTTGCGGAAGGAGCTCTCGAACGGGTCCGTGCTTGTCGCAGGCTTTCCGCATCATGATTCGCCCGGCTTCCTCCACGATCTGTGCCTCAAAGCGGGTCCGCCCCCGTATCGAGATCTCCGAAATTAGAAGAGTCGGCAGCTTCGAAAAAAGCCGTATGGCCGACAACCGCGACACTTTGTCAAAAGGTTCCTCCAAAGGTTCTTGCTAACGAAAATCGAACCTGAAACGGTTCGACGGGGTGAAAAACGTCTGTGAATGTCGACGTGGTTGTTGGCGTTATTCGGGAAGTATAGGCGTAGTCAATGTCGTGATCGCGGCGGTTAAGCAAATTCAGAAATTCAGCCGAAATGCGCCAGGATTTCTTAATTTGATAAGCGACCTGCGCGTTGAGCAATGCCGTTGCACTGGACCGATAAATTGCGTCGGACGTCAAATCTCGTGGGCCAAAGTAGCGCAGGCGCAAACTACTCGAAAAACCTTTGAGATCGTGCAGTGCGATGCCCGACGCTATGACTAACCCCGCCGCTTCGGGCACAAGCCTTCCACCCGGGCTGCCTGGCGCTGCATCATCCTCATCTATTGAGGTAAAGAGAGCCTTCGAATTCGCAAGGTCAAAATCAAAAGCTACATGCTCCAGTGGCGTGTAGTAGTTCGCCCATTCGACGCCATAGCGTTCGCTCGGCTGTCGTGAAGCAGTTGTGCCTCCGGTGTCGCCTGACTGCTGCAGTTCGGAGACACTGTGTAAATACCAGAGAGAAAGTGTGCTTTGCAGATGTGGGACGGCCGCAGTGCGAACACCGATTTCCGCACCCTTGGTTGGGATCAGGGAGGGAAGGGGCATGGAGGGCGTGTTGGGGTAAGGATTTTCACCCGAAACTGGCTCGACCGTTTGCGTTGTGCCACGCCCGTCGTTGCTGTGGAAACTGAATCCGCCCTGTACATAGAACTCAGTATTAGACCATGGGCCGAAAATCAAACTTAATTTTGGGCTGGGCAGAAACTTGCTGGCCGTGCCGGAATTGGCCGCGGTGACCAGGCTCGTGACGTCAAAGTACTGCAAGTCGCCGCGCAGGGCCGCTTCCGAGCGGAATTTTTTCGCCCATTGGATTTTACTTTCCGCATAAAAACCTACTTGCGTGTCCGTAAAGCAATCCTCTTGGGTTATCGCAGGCAACGTGGTGCCCGTGTCGGAATCAATCTTGTCCACACGCACGCGATTTTCCGACTGGGAAAGCCCGTTGTGGATCCAATCGTTGCGGACCTGCAATCCGACCGTATTTTGCACCTTGCGGCCAAACCATTCGCTGAAAATCGTGTGGCGTGCGTCCAGCCCTGTCACCCAGCGCCTGTCCTTCTGTTCAAACTGGTCGCCGCGGACGGGGTCCGTCAGGAAGTAAGTGAAATCAGAAAATAAATCGAGGTCACAATAAAACCCGTAGGCCATGATTTGCGATGCGGAATTTGCATCCTGGCGATGCCATTCAGCCTGCAGGCTATAGCGCTGTGAGTGGCCTCCGTCGGTGGGATTCAGTGTGCCAAAGAAACCAATGAGCGGCGTGGCGTTCTCGGCGATTTGATCGCTCGAGTGCCATGTTCCATGGTAACCGCGGGCCGTGACGTTGAAGCCATTGGCGTCTCCTCCCTGGCTGTAAGTCACAAGGCCGTTAAATTTGTAATAGTTGTCCGGATGCGTCCATGGGCCGTCATCGTGATATCCTTCTCCGCCGTATACCAAGCTGCCCGAACCGAGCTTGCGCGATATGCCGAAAACGGCCCGCCCAAAGCCATACATACCGCCTTCCACCTGGAAGAAGTTCTGGGGCAGCGTCTTGAAAAACGCCAGATGGGCATTTCCCGCCGAGCCGTAGTTGCCGACATCAGCGGAATAAGGGCCTTTCTGGAAATCCACCCGCTGCACAAACTCCGGGATAACGGTGTTCATGTCTGAGTAACCCTCGCCGTGCGCGTGCGACGGCAGGTTAAGCGGCATACCATCGAGGAAAATGGCGAAATCTGTGCCGTGGTCGAGATTGAAGCCGCGAAGAAAATATTGATTGGCCTTCCCGCCCCCGGCGTGTTGAGTAATGATGACGCCAGGGACCGTTTCCAAAACTTCTCCTGAACGAAGAATCGGACGATCTTGGATTTCCTTTGCGCCCACCGTTCCCTGGGTGGCGGACTCGGCAATTCCAATCAGGTCATCCGCCCGGCCCCACACATGTATGGTGGTGCTTACAGCACTGACAGCAAGCAAGATGCGCAGCCGGGCTGGTGCCTCAGCGGTCCCAATGGTGACGGGCATTTCTTTGGTTTCAAAACCGGGATTCGATACGACGAGTTGATAATCACCCGCCGAGAGTCCAGAAATAATGAAGGAACCGTTCTTGTCCGATTGTGTTGTTCTCTCGACAGTGCTATTCGTACCCCGGATCTTCACGGTCGCCCCTGGAATCACTGCTCCAGACGCGTCAACCAGGGTTCCTAATAGCAATCCCTGCTTTTCTGCCTGCGGTACCGAGGCGTTCGCCACGGCATTTTCCTGCGGATCAACGATCCTGCCTGATTCTAGAGCCCCCTGAGCCAGCATGGTTCTCGGCAAGAATAACAAGACGAAGAGAGTTGTGTTTCGTAATCGCATCCGAGCTTTATCCTCTGGCCAACGATCTGCTGGAGGCGAGAACGGCAAAAAACTTGAAGGCCGTGAGGGTAGCACGTAACTAGCAAATATGCTACGAACCGACAACAAACGCTGCCGAAGCGGACTCGCTCTTGTGTCGAAGGATTCAGCGGTACTGATGCGAATGTTTGGCTACGGTGTTCGGCGAACTCATCACGAGACGGCCATGCTGTACGCCTTTCGTGCTGATGAGCTTGTCCGCCAAAGTCTGAACGTCTTTGGACTTTCCCCGCAGCACCACCACCTCCAGGCAGTTGTGATGGTCCAGATGGGCGTGAACAGTCGAGATGACAACCTCGTGATGATCGTGCTGGATGTCAGTAAGTTTCTCAGGCAGTAAGCGGGTATGATGATCGTAGATGAGCGTTACTGTCCCTACCACCAAAGCTGAGGGGGAAATCACAGCCGATTTCACAAGCCGATCCCGGATTAGGTCGCGGAATGCCTCCGATCGATTCTCGTATCCCTTCCCCGCAATGAAGGAATCGAATTTGCTCAGCAATTCAGAGTCTATTGAAACCCCAATGCGACTCAGACTTTTCACGGAACGCCCCTGCCCGGCTTTAGCGAGCGTAGCACAAACCTCGACGAGCGTAGCACCGCCCTCGGCTGTGCGCTGATCTGTGGCGGGAGCCACAGGACCTCGAACCCACGATCTCCTGCGTCGTAGGCAGGCGTTCTAACCCGCTGAACACACCTCTGCATTAACGTTCAGAGCCCTGCAATTCACGCTTTGCCGGGTGCGAAGTTAAGCTCGTGCCGGAAAGGGCCATTGTCACAGAGGCTTGTGATGTGCTAGCGTACCGATCCAAGGTATGAGGCGATTTCTCGCCATTTTCGTGCTGTTGCACGTCGTTTCGGGCGTAGTGGCTCCGATCGCTCTCGCCTCAACAGAAACGACAGCCGCATGTTGCCGCCGGAATGGAAAACATCATTGCATGTCTGGCATGTCTACGGTGCCAGGCACATCTGATGACAGGAGACCCAGCGTTCGTTCTTCCCGTGAGACCTGTCCACACTGCGCCCCTGTTATTGTCTCTAAGTTCCAAGGTTTACATGCGACCGGATTTGTCCTTGTATCCCCAGGTGCAGTAGCCGGCGTTCGCCTCTCGGCTCTCGAAAGTGGTTACCACGTCGCCGTCCGGGAGTGGTCGACGCGCGGTCCTCCGCAATCCTCCCTGTAATTCCTCAAAGTTCACTTAGGTCTGCCTTCTAACGAAAGCGTTGGGCTGATCTTGTCATGTGTACGCTCGCACGCGCCGAGAAACCGGCCATGCTGAGTTTCCGCTATTGAATGTGGGCGTTCTTGGCCTCGGTCTTCGATAGAGATTGCGAGGTCAAAGGCGGGGGAAAATCATGCTGCGAAGAACTGCAATTGTTGCTGTCGTCTTGGCTTTGGTCGCGCCTGCTCTGGCGACCATCTTCGGCTCCGTTCGTGGGATCATCCACGACCCGCAGCATCGACCTGTGCAAGGCGCAATGGTGATGCTAAAGGCGAAATCCTCCGATTGGGCAAAAAGCGCGACCACTGACGCAAATGGTGAGTTTTTATTCAACGCGGTGCCCCTCGGCGATTACTCCGTCAGCATGGTGAGTCCCGGATTTGTTCAAACGGTACAAAGCCTAGTCGTCAATTCGGGTACGGAACCGGTCGTGCACTTCCAGCTGAGGGTGGAGGGTGCGAAAGAGACACTGGAAGTATCAGGCGTGCCCGAGATTGCGCCGACTGATTCCGCAACTCCTACCACTCTAGTGAATCGCGAGGATATCGAGCGGACACCGGGCGCATCCCGCAGCAACAGCATGGCAATGATTACGAATTTCGTTCCCGGCGCCTATGTCACGCATGACCAATTGCATATTCGCGGAGGCCATCAGACAAGCTGGCTCGTCGACGGTGTTCCGGTTCCCAATACGAATATCGCCTCCAACCTTGGGCCACAGTTTGATCCTAAAGACATCGACTACATGGAGGTCAATCGGGGGAGCTATAGCGCTGAATTCGGCGATCGAACGTATGGGATCTTTAACATCGTTCCGCGCTCTGGTTTCGAACGGAACAACCAAGCCGAGCTGGTTCTCAGTGCCGGCAACTTCTATCAAACCAACGATCAATTCAGCTTCGGCAGTCACACAGAACGCTTTGCTTACTATGCCAGTTTAAATGGCAACCGAAGCGATCTAGGGCTGCAAACCCCGGTTTCGCAGGTCGTCCACGATGCCGCCAATGGGTATGGTGGTTTCGGTTCGTTTCTGTTCAACGTTGATCCTTCCAATCAATTGCGCCTAGTCACCTCGTTGCGCAAGGACTACTACCAGATTCCATATGACCCGTTTCCCAACGACCTTGAAAACGGATCAATCCCTGGAAATGGCTTCACTCCGCAGTACCCAACCATCGGTCTTCGTGATGGCAACCACGAATCCGACGCGCTGGTTAATTTCTCCTTGGTCCACACATTCAATTCCAGGGTTCTGTTGACTGTATCGCCCTTCTATCACCGCAACGTCGCCGACTATGACAGTTCGCCTGCCGATGTGGATCTCGCCACGACCGACCATCACACATCGGCTTATGCGGGGGGACAGGTGAGTTTCAGCGCGAATCTCGCGAAGAATAGCCTACAGGCGGGTTTCTACGGCTTTCACCAGAGTGACAGCCAATCGTTTGGCATTGTTTTCAACGATGGCAGCGGCACCCCTCCTCTTGCCGAGAGCAATCCAGTGTCTGGAGGTTTGGAAGCCTTCTTCATCGACGATAAGTTCAAGCCGTTTTCCTGGCTCACTCTCTCCGCCGGAATGCGGCCGACACACTTCACCGGCGGAACGACGGAGAACTCCGTCAGCCCACGATTCGGAGTGACGTTGACTGTCCCGCACCTGAACTGGACGTTCCGCGCGTTCTACGGCCACTATTATCAGGCCCCGCCTCTTCTCACCGTTTCAGGCCCATTGGAGCAATTTTGCAATAACAACAGTTGCGGATTTCTGCCGCTCCCAGGAGAACGCGACGAGGAACATCAGTTTGGAGTCACGATCCCCTATCGGGGATGGGTGCTCGACATCGCCAACTTCCAAACCAATGCGCACAACTTCTTTGACCATAGCTGCATTGGATCGGGGCTGTGTTTACCCATCACGATTGATCGAGCGAAAGTTCGGGGGTGGGAACTAACCCTGCGGTCTCCACGAATTGCCCATCGCGGGCAAGTCCATCTCTCATACTCCAATCAAATCGCTGAAGGCAGCGGCGGCATTAACGGAGGCTTCACAGATTTCACCACCAATCTTTGCGATCCACTTCCTCCGACCGCTTTCTGTCCTCTCGACCACGATCAGCGCAATACACTTAACATTGGTGGCGACGTTACGCTCCCGTGGCGGTCCTATGCTTCAACCAACGTCTACTACGGCTCAGGTTTCAGTAACGCCTTCCAGGACCAGCCCTATCCGGGAGATCACCTACCTGGGCACACGACGTTCGATGTCTCTCTGGGCAAAGACTTCGGCGAACGCTTCTCCACATCGGTGAATGCCCTCAACGTGGCGAATCGCCGCGTAGAACTCGATAACAGTCAGACCTTTGGTGGCTTTCACTGGAATAACCCAAGGGAGATCTATGTCGAGGTTCGCTATCGATTCCATTACTGACATTGAACCTAGGACATCCCGACCGTCCCGTATTTCCTTCGAGGTGTGATTGCGGTATGCGGCTATTAATCCTTGTGGTGCGTTGATGAGTGCTGTTGGGCAACAAGTGCACCTGTCATCGTCCACGGTGTTTTCACCGCTCACGCTTCCAGAGGACGAAATGACGGCTGACATAAGTCGGTACGTATGCTTCGACTGGTAGTCTCGGGAATCCAACCAGACTATTGCCGCGTGACGGTCGTCTTGTGGAGCGAGCGACCCAAAGCTGTGCTCGCCATCTGTTCGGTCTGAATGGACAACAAGCGGCTGTGACCAGTTCTTCCCCCCGTCGGATGATGCGGCGGAGAGAAGATAATTCCCCGGCCATTTGCCTTTGCCCGGCGGCAGTTGCTCAGCCCAAACTGCTATAAGGGACCTGTTCGGCAGCATTAAGACCCAGGGTGGCGCTTCAGGATATTTGTCGAAATTCTTACGAATAACGACGGTCACCGCCAGCGCCAACAAGATCCAAATTGCGATCAATGAACGCTTCATCGTTTTCTCCTTAAAGCAAGGGATGGATCATTGGGCCGACCATTGTGCAACTTGTCACGCCAACAATGGCAGCGGCGACACGGAGATGGGAAGGAACCTTTATCCAGCCGCGCCCGACAGGCGTACTACAGCAACGCAATCTCAGCGATGGCGAGCTTTATTACATCATTCGCAACGGTGTGCCGTTGACCGGAATGCCGGCATGGGGAGATCCCAACGTGGGCAACTCAGATTCTTAAACATGGGCTCTGGTGTCCTTCATTCGCCATCTGCCCGCGCTGATGCCCGATGAACTTGCAGTGATGGAGAATCTGAACCCGAAGAGTGCAGTGGAACGGGAAGAACACTCGCTGCGACCTCCGAAACTCTAATGGTTGCTGTGGGACCGCCAAACACTGGAAAGTACGTGAAAGTCGGCACGACCGTGGGCGATTGTCGTGGGTGATTCGGAGGGTCCGGTACGAGTTGACGGAGTGTACCCGTGAGAGTTGCAAGTAACTCCGCTAATCGACAAGACCACAGTGACAAGCACACGCTCGGTAGCGTCACCTTTCGAGCGTCCGAAGTACACCCCCTCGCAATGAAGGACTCGCCGTGACCGCGATGTACCGATGACAGTCGCTGGTACGTTGGTTCATCGAATATCTACGCGACGCAACCCGAATCTGGACATGTTCGAACCGGTTGGAGCGCCCGCGTGCCGAAATAGCCAAAGGATCAGGGGCATTTGTTCTCAGTTGTGGTCGTCGCAACCGAGGGTTACAGGCGCCTACCAACCCCACGGTCGACGCTCTCTCAAGCGGCAATTTCTTCTAGCGCGTCTAACCGGCTGATTCTTCGAGTAATAGGTGAGTTCGCGAAATCACCTTCTAGTTTTTTCTTGCAATTGCGGGTTGACGCTGACAGATTACTCACACCTCCTCCTCCATTCACAGCGAAACCGTGATCGGACTGCGAGATTCTGGGAATCGGGGCTGTACCCACACGTCCTGACCGACCTGGGGTGGCTCCGTAGAGTCACTCTCCCGCTGGAGGCAGGTTGGCGTCCCCACTAGCTGCGATGAGAAAACGCATTCGATCCGACAATCCACGGACTCATCTCGGCTCCTCGAAGAGTTCGCGTCCAGTCTTCTGGATCACGGGGCTGTCCGCCATCGCGGTTCTCCTTGTTATCGTCGGAACTTTGCAGTATCGGGGAAGCACTCAAGTCAAGAGGGCTGCGGAAGTCCGAATGGGGGCCGACCTCGAGTCGGTGATGATGAAGTGGCATCTGGATTTTTACGGCGAGTTCTCCGCGGTCTGTGTTGCTTTGCAGATCGGTCCTGATTCTGGCGCTCGGGACAGTTGGGAGGACTACCTAAACCGGTACGCAGAATGGATCCGGGCCGCCAACAGCCGTGATTCGGTGGAGAATATCTACACGAATCGAGACCTGGTCAAAGATATCTACATCTGGGAAACGAGTCGAAGCACAAGTCCTCGGCTGCTTCGTCTCAATCCAGATGCGGAAGAGATTGAAGGTTCTGTCGTTTCTCCGGATTTGCAGCCCCTTCTGGGCTTGCTGCGGAGCAACTCGTCGAGTCTGCACATTGCCCTTCGGGCTTGGCAGTGGGACGACTCACCTCACGAAAAACATCCTGGAAGTGCGGATCGGCCCCGGTCTTCTCAAGAGCTTCGAAGTAACGCAATCACCGGCTGGCAATTCGACGAGGAGATACCAGCGATCGTTCATCCGATTTTTCATCGGACCGGGCTAGGCGCCGGCGAAGCCAAGGTATCGAGCGCCAAGGATCCGGTCGATTGGGTGTTGGTGGTGCTCAACCGCGAGACGATTCAGAAAAGGATCCTTCCCCAGCTCACGCAACGATACTTCGGCGGCGGGCAAGGACTCGACTTCAAACTGGCAGTCATCGCCGCAGGAACAACCTCGCACTTGCTTTACTCGTCCGATCCAGAGTTTGGGCTTGGGGACGTCAGCGGATCTGATTCCGTAATGAACATCTTCGGGCCACCGCCGGAGAGCACCGAAGGCCAACTTTGGCAGGCGGAAAAGAACAAAGAGTCATTGAAAGGGGAGGATTGGCATCGATTTTCGAGCCCCGTTTGGTTCCCGATTGTCCAGTACACAGCATCAGATGGCCCGTGGATGCTGGTTCTTCAAAACCGTAAGGGTCCGCTTGATGCGGCGGTGACAAAGGTGTGGCGCACTAATTTGTTCACCGGCGGCTTTGTGTTGTTGCTGCTCATGGCGAGTATGGCCCTGATCGTAATCGCGAGTCAACGAGCCCAGGCCTTAGCAAATCTCAAGATGGACTTCGTCGCGTCGGTCTCTCATGAACTGCGCACTCCTTTGGCCGCCATCCTCTCCGCCGGGCAGAACATTACGGATGGGTTTGTGCCTGACTTCAAAGTTTACGGATCCATCATTACGAGTCAGGCTCGACAACTGATCGACCTCGTCGATCAGATTCTGTTGTTTGCTTCGATGAAAGGCGGTAAAGAAAACTACTCTTTACAGCCACTCGAGTTAACAGAAGTGGTCGACCAGGTTCGCAGAAATACGGCGGCGTTGTTCGAGCAAACAGGGTTTACGATGGACTTCCTCATGCCAGAATCATTGCCGCGTGTGTTGGGTGACGCGCGTTTACTCGCTCGCTGTCTGCAGAACCTGATCGGCAACGCAGTGAAGTACAGCGGGGCCAGTCGGCGCATCAGCATTTCAGCTCACTGGGATGAGCGTGCGGGTGCCGAGAAGGAGGTTCAGATCAGCGTCCAAGATCGCGGTATTGGCATCAGTTCTGCGGACCTGGAGCACATCTTCGAGCCTTTCTACCGGAGTCCCCGCGTTGTGGCAGCTCAGATTCATGGAACCGGGCTCGGGCTCGCAGTCACAAAACATCTTGCTGAAGCGATGGGAGGAAGAGTATCTGTTGTAAGCGAGGTGGGGGTTGGGAGTGTTTTCACCTTACATTTGCCGCTTGCGGAAGAGTTGGATTCGGAAAGGCTCGCTGGAGTGAAAGAAAACGGCGTAACAGCTAAATGAACGAGAACATCTTGTTGGTCGAGGACGAAGATGCTCTGAGGACTACCCTCTGCGACCGGCTTCGCGGGGAAGGGTATGTCGTCGAGACTGCCGTGGACGGTGAGGAAGGTCTGGACAAGGCAACGCAATCTCCCTTCGATTTGCTCATCCTCGACGTAATGCTTCCATACCGCAGCGGTTTCGACGTGTGTCGAGAGGTCCGACAAGCCGGCCTGGCGACCCCCGTGTTGTTTCTCACCGCGCGCAACGAAATCGTCGATAAGGTCGTCGGCTTCAAGCTCGGTGGAGACGACTACGTAACCAAGCCCTTCGAAGCGGCTGAGCTGATTGTCCGGGTTGAGGCCCTGTTGCGCCGTGCACCGGTCCACGCGGGACGAGGTGTCCACCAAATTGGCTCACTTCAGGTAGATGTTGCACGCAAACAGGTCACCCGCGACGGTAAGCCGATCTACCTCTCAGGAAGGGAGTTTCAACTCCTACGCTACTTTATGGAACGGCCGGGGGTCACCATCTCGAGAGGTGAGCTACTGCGCGCGGTCTGGGGATATGACGCGGGCGCGTTTACACGGACCGTCGACGTGCACGTGTTTAGTCTCCGCAAGAAATTGGAGGACGAACCCAGTCATCCTGAACTCATCGTTACGGTTGCAGGGGTTGGGTACAAGTTTGCGGGCTCACGAGATGCGTGACTGGCATGTGGTGATGGCTGCTTAGACTGCCGAGGGGTCCGCGAGATCTGGACGCGTCTCCTCACTCGGGTGCGCGTTCGGGCGTGCGAAGGTTGGCATGAGCTGGTCCGTTATCTCTCGCAGTCGGGCTAGCCCGATGCTCCTGAGCAAAAGAGAAACCAACTTGCTCTGGCGACGTACACGAGTTTTCTTGAACAAGTGTTTCAGATGTGCTTGGGCGGTCGAACGCCGAATGCCAAGTTCATAGGCACAATCGTTCAGGGTCTTCCCGTCCATCAGTAAATTGGCCAAGCGGGCTTCGGCGAGACTAAGTCCGTAGAGTTGCCCCAGTTCGATCTCAGTTGTCTTCACCGCAAGAGCGGGATCCAAGATCAACACCAGAGCTGCCGGTTGAGTTGAAGCGTCCGTCGGCGACGCTTGGTTGAGGGAGCGGACCAATACCGTCAGAGCTCGCCTGCCGGAGGCCCGTCGAACCGCGAGGGCAGCGCCACCGGCTCCACGCCCCGAAGGCGTCATGTCGATCGCTTGTCCTACAACCTCGACGAATTTCGTGCTGCTTTCTTGGGTAGTGTCCAGCACGCCATCCGAGTTCAGTTTCAGACCGTCACGACCTTCGAGAATCACTTCCGCAGTTCGATTCGCCAACAGCAGCCTGCCGCAACTACTACACACCACCAGCCCGATGCCGAGTACGTCGAGCGCTTCCAGACCCATCCGTGAAAGCAGAGACGGCCCCATGTTTGAGACGGTCCAGCGCATCGGCAGGTTCATAGATGTTTTTCTTCCATGCAGGCGTCGCACCGACACATCACCTCTGATCTCGGTGGCCGCCCAGAGCGTGCCCGCTGACAGCGGGAGACGTTTGTGGGTGGGGAGGGATTTACAGTTGTCGCAAAGCTCGAAGAATATTTTCAACTCTTTGAGGGGGGCTCTGCTTAGACCACTCGGCACCACGCTCTTCGAATAAGTCAACTAACTTGGACATGAAATCTGCCAGCGGCTCCAGCGATGCCTCGATCTTGGGATCAATCCGGTCGAGTGTCACAGGTGTGACTGGGTGCTGCAAGTATTCAAATGGCCTCGCGCTCACGGGTCCTCACCTCCGTGTACAGATTACTCGTGACCGATGTTAAGCGAGTTAATTCGCTGTAAATTGAGTGTTGCTGGGTAGCCGCTACAACGCGGATAGGCTGCAAAGCACGTCGCCATGCGGTCCAGAGCAGGTTGCCTACCACAGAATCAGTCGTGTTTTGCGCTTCTGCGAGTCTTCGACAGGGCTTCGATGTTAAAAATTTAAAATCCCAGTAAATTCGCGGGTCCGCGTCTTGACTCCCAAGTCAGGTGAACGTACTCTCGGCGTGCTCGAGTCGTAAAGTGATTGTAAAGCGACGGTCGAGCAAGGTTCTGTTGAAACTCCCCTAAGTTTAGTTCACATAAGTGGCGACACCTGCGGAAGGTGTCACTCCCTCCTCTTGTGTGACGTAGTTGGGCCGAATCCCCCCTAGCCCCATTTTTCTCTCAGGTTTGGACTCGTGCAGAGAACACGCACACGTGTGTCTAGAGCGCGAGCCGGAGCGAGGGGAAAACTACTTTTGCAATCAGAGGCACTTCGTTACGCCGGCAGGTCCGGAAGGAGGCCGCACAGTCATGAGAAAGTCTCTCCAGGTTTGGTTGCCCATACTTCTAATCTGTCTTGCGACAGTCGCTGCGAGTGCCCAGTCGTTCCGGGTGCAATGTCCGACCAGCACTATCACTCACCCGGTGGCGGCCAACAACAATTCTGAACCTGCATACAACGGCTCGACCGTGTTTACGACCAACACGCAGGGATACGTGACGCCAACGTCGAACATCAACGGCGCGATCAAGTGCCAGCAGATCTCCGGCGGTGATGGCTACTCGACAATGGCCGACGGCACGCAGACGTACATGTTCTCCTTCGGGCCGCTCTCGGGGCTGGCGGACATCGCTGCTGGCCTACCGGGTACGGAGTTCCCGAATGTGGACAGCCACGGCGTCGTCGGCAATGGCTTCAACTCCGTGTATCCAGGCGCGCTATTGCGCGGCGACCCCGCCACCACCGATGGGGCGACCAGCGGCGCCTCGCCGGGCGCCCTTGGGGCGTTTACGTACAACGGAGCCGTGGGGCTGAATCCCGATCTCGATGCGATCGCTGCCGGTACTTGCACCTCCCCGTGCCTCGATGGGCACGTGGATCCCCGCCAAATCATTGATGTCGGCGTGATGAACGGCAATATCCCCGCGCCACTGATCGCCTTCGATGAGGACGACGAATTCTTCCTCACCCTCACTAACGTCGGCATGATCATGCGGCCCGACCTGTTCGAGCAGCATACGGTCCACTTCCACGGCTATCCCAACGCTTCGTCGTTCTATGACGGCGTCCCCGACGCCTCCGTGGCCATCAACATCGGCGGCAGTTTCACTTATTACTATATGTCTCCGGATGCTGGGACTTACTTTTGGCACTGCCATATCACCCCTCCCGAGCACTTGCAGATGGGCATGGTGGGGCAGCTCTATGTACGCCCGAGGCAGGACCGTGTCCCGAGCGGTAACAGTCTCTATGCCGCGCTCCAGCAACAGAATAGCGGAGTAGATCCGCGCACGGCCTGCAATCCCGCCGCCGATATCCTGTGCAGCGCGACTAATCCACCCGTTAACACGGGGGCCACGCAAGGCCTCGATAAACTTGGCAACCCCCAGAAGTATGTCTACAACGACGGCGACGGCTCAACCGCTTATGACGTCGAGTACCCCCTCCAGATGCACGGCTTTGACCCCAATTTCCATTTTGTGGGCATGACGTTCAACCCGGAAGCTTTCGTGGACATGAAGGACAAGTACTTCCTACTGAATGGGCGGAGCTACCCGGACACGGTTGGTACGACAGGAGGCCAAAAGACCCTGGCTGCGCCAGGTCCGCAGGCCACGGTGTCGACCGATGGCCAAATGCATTATTCGCAGCCGTTGCCTGCCGTCATTAACATTCCGGTGGGCGGAAAGGCGGCTCTGCGCCTAGTGAATCTGTCCGTCTCGGAATATCACACGATTGCTACCTTGGGCGTTCCGATGAAGGTCGCCGGATTCAACGCCAAGCTCTTGCGGGACCAGGCAGGAAACAACACCGAGTACTACACCAACTCGATCACGCTGGGCGGCGGCGAGTCAGCCGACGTGATTCTGGATGCCAGCGACACCACCACGTTTAAGGCGGGCCAACTGTACTACCTCTTTACCCCACAACTGGATCACCTGTCGAACGACGCCGAAAATTTTGGTGGGCTCATGACTGAAGTCCATATCTGCACCAGCGTGTCCAGCAGCACATTTGGAAACACCTGCAATTAGGAGAGCAGCAATGAGGGCGACGAACATGAAAAACGAGATCTCGAAGACACACCTGCTCCTGGCACTGATGGTCGCAGTAACGCTGTTTCTGACACCGGCGGCTTTCGCTGCGGCTCCCGGCATCAGCACAACCGGCACCTTCTTGTTGACGGCGCAAGACGCATATCTCAACCAGCCGGACGGGCAAGCGGTCTACTCCTGGGGCTACGGCTGCGCGACTGGGTTTACTCCTACGTTTCTCCCGACTGCCATCAGCGGTGCCACCTGCCCCACCATGCAGGTTCCCGGTCCCACGCTGATCGTCACCGAAGGAACGACCGTCACGGTGCAACTGACCAACAATTTGCCCACAGCGGCCGGCAACACCTCGATCCTGTTTCCGGGTTTTAACGTCTGTGCGGCTACGCTCAGTTCGGCCGGAGTGTGTTCCGGCACACCAACCGGCGTGACAGGACTGCTCACGCAAGAGGCGGCGCCCGGAGGCACGGTGACGTATACGTTCGTTGCCAATTCGCCCGGCACTCACGCCTATTACAGCGGAACGCAAGGCGACCTCCAGGTCGAGATGGGTCTGTACGGCGCCGTCATCGTGCTTCCGGCGAGCGTCCCCACGGCCTGTACAACCGGGCTGCGTGCCGCGAACCTGGCCGTGGAAAGTGCCTGGGGCGAGTCGGACTTCCGGCTGTCGCACGCTGCGTACGACCACCCAGGGAGCTGCTACGACCGCGAATACCTGTTCCAGTGGGCCGAGATGGATTCCAGGATTCACAGGCAGGCTCAGGCGCAAGTTGCGGCACTGGTCGGCTGCACGGCCGGTGCAGTGGGTTGCAGTCTCAACGTACAAACCGAGCCCTACCATCCCGCCTACTTCCTGATCAACGGGCGCTCGATGCCCGATCTGATGGACCCGAACTATGCGGGCGAGTATCCGCACCAGCCTTATAACGGCAATCCGCACATGCATCCGGGCGAGCTGACATTGATTCGCACCATCGGCCAGGGCCGGTGGCAGCATCCCTTCCACGAGCACGCCAACCACGTGCGAATCCTGGCACGCGACGGGAACTTGATTCTCAGCCCCACCAATCCGGCTCAGAATCTCGCTGGCATTCTCATGTTCAACACCGACACGACGCCGGGGCAAGCATTTGATGGGATCTTCTACTTCACAGGCAGGGGTTTGAACTGGGACCCATACGGCCACCTTCCCGCTGCTGGCGGAACGAATCCCACCGCCACCAACTCGAATCCCTTTCCGACCGACCCTAACGCATCACTCCCCTGTTATCCGGATGCCAATGGCTACTATACCGTCAATAGCACTCCACCAGCGCCGGTTAAGACGCTCAACTACTACGAGTGGTGTCAAGACCATAACAAGCCACTACAAGTGAATCCCTTCGGCGATGTCGCCAGTGGCGGCCCGGCCACTCTGCCCGATCCGAACGTCCTCACTAACGGCGCCTGGTACGGCGGCACTCCCTACCTGGGTCCGGATGCGAGCCTGCGCGCTACGATGGCTGCCTGCGACACCACCACGAACGCCGGCTGCACGACTTTGCTGCCCTCTAACGTCCAGGCCAACCCGGCTAACGAGCGCGGCTGGGCATTTATGTGGCACTCGCACAACGAGCGCGAGATTACCACCAACAACGTTTTCCCCGGGGGCATGCTGATGATGATGCTGGTGGATTCCCGGGAGTTTGTGATCGACGAGGGCTTGTGACGACTTCGTGTGAACTTGGGGTAGGCCTTGGGTCTGCCCTGGGCGACCGCCAGGGTCGCTCCTACGAACGGCGGAAGGCGAACAAAAATTCAGGTTTTGCGTCCGTAACGGACCGACAACGAGAGGCGAGAACAATGATCCGGATCAATGATTTCAAATCCAAAGCTACGCTGAAGGCCGCCGTCATACTGAGCGGGTTCCTTGTCTTCGCGGCGGTTATGGGCTTCGGCCAGCAGCAGATTAATTTGACCGCCGGGCCTGCTGGCACAACCCTGCCCGACGGTAACGGGGTGCCGATGTGGGGCTACACTTGCGGGGCGGTCGTGACCGGCTCCACCGCGACATGCGCGTATTTGAGTGGGCCAACATCCCCGGCAGCCCTCGGTGCAATCGGTGCGGTCTCCGTGATCAATGGAGGGTCGGGCTACACGACCGCGCCCGGCGTTACCATTGCCGCCCCTACCAGCGGCGTGCAGGCGACTGCGACCGCCGCGATCGCCAACGGCCAGGTGGTTAGCATCACAATCACGAACCCGGGCTCGGGCTATACGTCCGCTCCGGCGGTCACCATTGCTGCCCCTACTAGCGGCACGACGGCGACTGCGACAGCCGGGCCCGCTTGGTCCCCGGTCGTGATTACCGTGCCCACGGGGCAGGGTTTGACCATCAATCTCACCAATAACCTCTCCTTCACCCCCGCTGGCGCCACCACTGTGAATGCTGTCCCCACGTCGATGGTAGCTGTGGGTCAGGTCGGAGGCGGCCTCGGAGCTGGCGGGGCATACGTTGCGAGCCCGAATCACGCCAACGCACAATCTACTGTAACTTGGTTCATCGCGGGCGCCACGGCGGCGGCGCAGCCGCCCAATCAGGGGCCGCGCGTCCAGTCCTTCGGCACGGAAGTGGCGGCGGCCGGGGCTACCGTCACCACTGGAGAGGTTGCGTCGGGATCTGCACTGACGTGGGCTACGCTACGGCCCGGCACCTACCTGCTCGAGTCGGGCACGCATCCCTCGATTCAAGTTCCCATGGGCCTGATCGGAATGTTGGTGGTAACCACCGCGCCTGTCACTAGTACAGCCGGCACCGCTTATCCCGCGGTCGGCGCGATTCCGCCGGTGCAATACAACGCGGAGATCCCGCTCGAGTTCAGTGAAATCGACCCGGTGCAAAACAATAACGTCAACATCGCCGTCAATACCGCTGGCTTCAGCGAGACCATGGTATGGTCCGGCTTAAACGCGACGGTCTCACCCGGGGTACCCAATCCGGCAGGCTCCGCCAACCCGGCTGGCCCTGCCGGCGTCGCCGGTTGTGGCAATCCCAGTTCGCCGACCTACCACCAATGCTATCCGCCGGCGGTGAACTACACCCCCTTCTACTATCTCATTAACGGGGTCGCGTTCAACAAGACCAACACCGGAGCCTCCCAGTTCCCAGTCTCGCCAGCCACGGGCGTAACCGCTGGCACCGGAACGGTATTGGTGCGCATGGTCAATGCCGGCTTGCGTATGCACGTGCCTTCCATCGTCGGATCGCAAACTACCGGGTGGAACGGCGGCGGGACGGCTACTACTCCGGTTACAGGATTCACGTTGATTGCGGAAGACGGTAACCCGGTCCCGGGTCCTCTTACGACAGGTCCTGCCCCCCGCGTGCAGAGCGACGTATTTATGGCCGCGGGCAAGACTTTTGATGTGATGATCAATGCCCCAGCGAGCGGCACGGCCGCGCTTCCGGTCTACGATCGCGAGTTGAGCTTGTCGGCTAACTCTTCCGAGCGCGACGCCGGCATGCTGGCGTACATCAGCGTCAACGGCGCTGGGCTCCCAACATTCGGCACTGGCATCGCAGGTACTGCAGTAGCCAGAGCGGATTCCTACGCCTCGGTGGTTGCCTGCACGACGGCCCCATGCACGCCAGTCGTCGTGTCGGATGTATCCAAGGGTGTGATCGCCAACGACAGTTTCGTTTACGGCGTTCAGCTTTCTACGGGGCCGACGGCCGGAACGCTGACTTGCGGCGCGACCCCGGGGAGCGCGGTTCCAGGGCTTTGTGCGAACGGCACCTTTACATATACCCCCAATGTTGGCACTACCGCAGATTCCTTCAACTATTGTGCGAACGGCACGACTACCATTTGCGCCATGGTGACTCTGGGTGCGGCGGCCGCAGATACCGCTGGGATCACCATGAGCAACGTCACGTACACGGCACACTCGGCTACATACATAAACATCCCACCGCCCGGCCCCCTCTCGGTTGACAAAGACAACGCGGGCTATCCCCTGAGCGTTGTCACGACTCCTGCCCCAGCGCTTACAAGCGGGACGCTCACCATACAACCGAATGGCGGTTTCATCGCGACCGTACCTGCCGCGGGCACGTACACATTCACCTACACGGCAAAGAATACGCAAGGGATCACCGGTACAGCCACTGTGACACTGAACTTCCCGCAACCCAGCAATCTCGCGGTGACGGTGAAGGACCCCAAAAACAACATTACCCTCACCGACTATCGCTGGATCATTGAAGAAGACAAGACCTTTTATGTTAATCCGGCTTGTACGACGACCACCACAACCGCGCAGGCAGGCTGCCCAGCCTTGACAGCGACCAACGGCGTTCCGCCAACCTTTGGCGTGAATTTCCACACCAGCCACATGGAGTACGTAGCGCAGGGCTGCACTGGGCCGCTGTCGTGCGAAGCAGGACAGACCGTGCTCGGTGTGCCGATGGCTTGCGCGGTTGGCAATGGCGTTTGTGTGCCCCCCGATCCAAGCACTGGCGGGGTGCCGGCCTCGCTTCCGAGTTCAGTCGCGCTTGACCCGGGCTGCGGGTTCGGCACGTTCGCCGGGCGTACCTGCGGCACTGTCACCGCCCCCTACCCGAAGCGCTACTACCTCTCGATCCTGCCGGGCGACGCGGCCAACCCGTTTGCTGCTGCATACACGGGCAATCCTGCTGGCTGTACTACCCCCGCCACCACCGGTTCCGGCGACTGCGGCCATAGCATGGGCGGCGCCTCCATTAGTTGGAATACAACCACCAATAGCTGGAACCCCGTCACGGTGCTGACAGAAGCCAGTCCGTACCCAACCGGGAAACTCAGCGTACAAGTGTTCGAGGACGACTTCCCTCTCAACGGTGAACAGGATGCCGGCGGTGGAATCGACGTGATCGCCACCAACGAGCCGGGCTTGGGTGGCTTCGAAATCATCCTCTGGGACGTCAGGGCTCAGTTTGGTGACGCTGAAGGCCAGATGACCCACGACATGTTTAACCAGCCCTTGTCGAACAGCCTGGCCGGAACCATCGACCCGGCTACAGGGCACGATGCGTGCCCGATTTCGCCCGAGATCACGGCTAATACAACTAAGGGAGATGGGACGCTGCAAGGCCTGACGGGCAGGATCGTGACCTGCCCGAAGTACGAATCCGACGGAGTAACACAATCCCCGCTGGCGGGCGAGGCGGTCGTCAATAACCTTATGCCGATGCAACTCACCGTGCAGGCTTATCCGGGGGCCGACCGGATTGCCCGCGGGGAGGAGTGGCTCCAGACCAACACCCTGGACGGCCAGCACCCCCACGACGCTTTCGTCAAGATTGGCGAGCCTGCCTATTTCCAAGAGTATGGGCCGGCGGGGTTCCATGTGTCCATTGGCTTCGCCAACCCGAAAATCATCAATGCCCGCTACGCCGGCGTCTGCAGCGGCACCGACCTCAACCTCAAGGCCACCGACTGCACCAATACCGTGACAGGCAAGGTCACGGACGAGCGCCTCAGCCGCCCACCGGATGAGAGGCTTTACAGCAGCGGTTCGCACGATGCCTTCTATTGGACCCAGTGCTGGGTGAGCCTGGGAGACCCCGACGGCGAAGACTTCATGTTCACCAAGTGCGACGCGAACGGGAACTTCACTCTCAAGGGTGTTCCCAGTGGGAACTGGAGGATGACAATCGGTGACCAATGGAACGACCAGATCATTGACGGTCTTTCCACGCCCGTCGGGGTGCCGACCGGTAACAATCAGACCATCGCGATGGGAGACATACCGACCCAGCAGTGGCAGTCGAATGTCTATACTCGGACCTTCATTGACGATAATAAGGACGGCGTCTACCAATCCGCGGAGTTGGGAATTCCCCTCGTCATCACAACCGTCCGCTACCGCGACGGCAGCATGGCTAATAACCTCTTGACGGATTTCGCCGGCACGGCCAACTTCAACGAGACCTTCCCGTTGTTCAACTGGTATGTAGTGGAAACGGATAACACTCGTTACAAGAACACCGGGACCCATACTGTGTACGACGTGGGCGGGCCAGCCGACGGCACGAGTTGCGGCAGCGGCGGCACTCCTCAGTGCGGACCTGCGGGCACGCCTTACGCTAACTTAGCGAATACCTACGAGAACCTCCCTCTACCCAGCAACTTATCAGTCCCGGGAGCAGTCTATTGCTCGACGGCCGATTGCACCAGTTCTTCGATCTGGACCTCACCTCCTAACAGTCAGACCCATTCGTCGGGCCGAATCGATCCCCCCTGGGTCTTCGCCGAGGGCTGGCAGGGCCACATCGGCCAAAGCAATTTCATCGAATTCGGCAAGACGCCCTACGCGCCTAAGGAGAACGGTGGCATCCGGGGCCATGTGGTTTACGCCTCGACACGTCCCTTTGACGATCCACAGATGCTCGTTCAGCAGCCGTGGGAGCCTCTGGTCCCGCACGTCACCATCAACCTCTACCAAGAAGGCTTTGCGGCGGATGGCGTAACTCCGACTCTCACGTTAGTGGACAGCACCCAGACGAGCAGTTGGGACGATTGGGCGCAGGGCTTCCGCTCCGACGGCATCCCCAATGTGAACTGCCCGGGCCAAGGCGCGGCCACTGGAACAAACGCGGACCTCTTCTTCTTCTCGCTGTACAACCAGCCGAACTACCTTGACCTGTACAACTCCTATTACAACGGCGGCACCTTACACACCCTGCCGAACAACTCCCAGTTCAAGTGCTACGACGGCATGCACAACTGGAACCAGCTCCAGCCGGCCCCGTATGATGGCGTCTACCAGTTCCCCAGCGTCCTCGGCATCAACCCGAACGGTCCTAATGCCGGAAAACTGAACACGGCATTGACCGGAGGCGTTGGTGTTGCCAGCTCATTTACCGCTGCCAATATGAGCGGGACGAACTGCACGATATGCATTCCGAATCCCGACACGACCGACCCCTGGAGGGTGGGCACACCGATGTTGCCGCCCGGGAAGTACGTGGTGGAAGTAGTTCCGCCTCCCGGCTATGAGATAGAAAAGGAAGAAGACAAGAACCTCCTGATCGGCGACAATTTCATTGCGCCGGTCACAAATCAGTTCGCGGGCTTGGGCGGCGACATATTCATTATCCCCGACCAAGCCTCGGTGGCTTCCCTTTACGATCCCAGCGGCGCTGGTTCCAATCCGAATAACGCCCAGGATCCCACCCAGAGCTTGGGCGCCGCCCCGAGTAATCAGATCGTTCCAGGTTTCCTCGAGCCGGTCCAGCCGTGCGTGGGCCTGTTGCGCATCGTGCCCGACTACCTGAGCATCTTCCCGCAGGCGAAGGAAGTAGCCTCTTTTGCTGGCGCCTCTCGCCACCTGTGTGACCGCAAGGAAGTGACGCTGCCCAACCAAATGGCGGCGACCGTGAAATTTTCCATCTTCACTTCGACCCACATCGCCTCCAAGTACACTGGGGTGATCACAGACGATTTCACCTCCGAATTTGATCCCTTCGCGCCCACCTTCGGCGAGAAATTTTCACCGCCCTATATGCCGGTTTCCACCAGGGATTGGGCCGGATACGAAATTTCCCGCGTCTATACCGACCAGTGGGGAGTCTTCGACGGCTTGACGTATTCGACCTGGGAAGTGGACCCACCCAACCCGACCGGGTATTCGCCCAGCATGATGGTCCAATGCATGAACGACGCGGGACCGGCCATCGATTTTCGGCCGACGATCGTTAATTCGTCGGGCGCGTCGGTTACCAATCCGAACTACGGGCAGTCGGTTGCCACCGATCCCCTGTTCAACCCGCTCTACAGCCAGTTCTGCTACGAGAACCCGTACATGCCCGGGACTACCGGCTACTTGGATACGCCCGTGGTGCCCACGGCGGCCTTCGTAGGCGCGGGTTACAACAATCCTGACTGCGCGTATCCGAGTCTTACGCCTGCCATCGCCGAAGTGGATGGCGACGGAGTCGGACCCTGGGTGAGCGCGCCCGGTCACAGCATCACCATCACCGCCTTAGGCGACCAGACTGTGAACAACTATGGATACTCCGGGCCCCAGGCCACTGCGTCTCCATTCAATCAGAAGACCGTCACTCGCCACTATGGCTTCGGGACGCAATGCACGTCGCCTAGTTCCACCAGCACGACTTGCAACACCCTGTCGAGCGTTACGATCGGCGGCGCGGCTGCGACCATAGTGAGCTGGAGTGACACATCGATCGTCGCAACCGTGCCCGGCAACGTGCCGGATTGCGCCGTCCAACAGCAAGTTCAGTACGGCAACCCCAACACCAACGGCGCCCCCGGACAAACCACTCGGTGCGGTGAGTTGGTGATCACCGCCGGCAGCGGCCAGCAGTCGGTGGACACGGTCACCGTCACCGTGCGTGGCAAAGCGCCTACGCACGTCGCCGCCTCGGGCTCGATCCAGGCCGCGATTGACGCCGCCGCTCCCGGCGACCTCATCATCGTGGATCCGACTTGCAATTCCGCGACTGGGCCAGTTTCATGCACGCCCACCGCCGGCGTCACCATTACCAGCAAGACGCCCTTCGCCCACAGAGAACTGTTGCTGATGTGGAAGCCCGTCCGACTGCAAGGTGTGGGCGCGGCCTCCAGCGTCATCGACGCCAGTACCCATCCTGCGGGCCAGCTCAAGTTGGATCCTTGGCGCCGGTCGGTGAATTGCCTGTTTGGATTGGCCATGAACGGGCAGCCGTCCGGGACTAGCAATCCTTTTGACAACCCCTCGGACAATAACAACAACCCCTACACTTGCCCCAACCCGGCCAGCCCGACCGCGACCGGGACTGGGCCCAACGGGAACACCTGGAACTACTTCTACGGCGGGCCGAATTACCCGACGATGGTAGTGGATCGGATCCCGCTGGAAGGGATTCTCGGCTGGGACGCCACGGTGAATGGCAACCTGGCAGAGCAGTTGCAGGAGCCCTCCATCATGGGCGCCTACGAGGGTGCGGCCATTACGGTTCTTTCCAAAGGTGTGAATATTCCGGCTAATTCTACGGATGTCTTCGGGTCCGGAGCGGAAGCCACTTTTCCGACCGGCACCACGCTTCTGACGGGGTCCGTAGGGCCAAAGGGTGGCTCGCTGCTGGGCGATGCCAATCCCCTGTGCCACACGAGCACGAACACCACTGCCAATCCGTTCCCGAGCAACTTCCAGTGCAACCCCTCGAGCATCGACGGCTTGGGCATCACCGACGCTTCCCAAGGCGGCGGCGCGATCTTTACGCACGCCTGGAGCCACAACCTGCAAATTGCTAACAACCGGATCTACAACAACACCGGAACGCTCTCGGGCGGTATGACCATCGGTCAAGGGGAATTCCCTGAGGCGATCCTTGCGCCAAACGCCACTGCTGCCGCAGCCATCGCTCCGGGCTCCTGCCAGGACAGCCCGATCACGAATACCCAGTTGCCGTACTGCCAACAGTTAAACGTGAACATCCACCACAACATGGTCACGAACAACTCCTCGACGGGTGACGAATTGTTTACCGGCACACCGGCGGGGGCAGGCGGCGTCAGCATCTGCACCGGCTCTGACTTTTACAAGTTCAACTACAACTGGGTCTGCGGCAATATGAGCACCGGTGACGGCGGCGGGGTCGGTCACCTCGGGTTCAGCTATAACGGTGACATCGAGCACAACAGCGTCGTGTTCAATCAGAGCATCAACCCGACCATCCAATCCAACGGCGGCGGCCTGATCGTAATGGGAGCTGCCCCGGACGGCACCACACTAGTCGGTGGGGTTGCCACCGAGTGCGGTAGCGTGACCGACAACGATTGCGTGCCGGGGCTAAGCGATGGCACCGGTCCGGGCTTGGTTATTAACGCCAATCTGTTTGAAGGCAACTCGGCGGATGCCGGCAGCGGCGGCGGCTTACGCCTCCAGAGCGTGAACGGCGCGGATGTGGCCCGCTTCCCCTCGAATCCGGGGCGGTGGTACCACGTCCAAGTCCAAAACAATATCATCAACAACAATGTGGCCGGGTGGGATGGCGCTGGAGTATCGCTAGAGGATGCATTAGCGGTAACGCTGGTCAACAACACCATTTCCTCGAACGATACCACCGCTTCGGCGGGCACACTCTTCAACACCCTGGGCGCTCCGTTAGCCAGCTCCCAGTCACCGGCGCCCGCCTGCCTCTCGCAGAGTGGCGGCACCGTATCGTGCCCGCAGCCCGCCGGCTTGGTGAGCATGCAGAACAGCCCGCAACTGACGTCGTCTTTCACCACCGGCGCGATTCACTGTCCGCCTGGTAATTACGCTCCCGGCACCCTCGCCACCAACGGGAGCTGCATCCACGTCTCGTACCCGGCTCTGTATAACAATATCTTCTGGCAGAACCGCTCGTTCCAAATCGGTGTGGGCTCCCTCGGTACGGGAGCGCAGAACCAGCAGAACGTCGTCTCGCTGTACAATGCCGCCTTTAACGGTAGTCTCGGCTCGGTGCCTGCAAGCCAAGCCTCTACCGGCGCCTGCCCCGCCGGCTCCAGCTATTGGGACATTGGTTTGCGCAACGACACGGGGCCGACCAACCATGGCTCGGGGTACACGCTGAACCCGTTGTATGGCGTGCTGACCAGCACCAGTGGCTATAGCTCGACGAACCTGAGCACCAACCCGATGGCCGTCAGCCAGTACTGCAACGGTGCGCGCGTACCGCCGGAGAACGGGGGGCTGGGTTACAACGTGCCGGTAGGCATCGCAGACTCGGTAGTGCCTAACCCAATCTTTGCCTTGACGCCAACCGCGACGGTGGACGAGGGCAACAACTGGGTCAACATGAGTTGGGGCCCGCTGTCGATGCTGAACCCGGTAACCAGCACAGGCACAACCAACGTTGTGCTTGGCAACTACTCGCTGCAGGGGACTTCGCCGGCGATCGACCGGATTACGTGCAGTGAAGTCCAGGGTGCCTGTGAGGAACAAATCGGCGCCAGCGGCGTGAACTCGGTCGTGGTGCCGGCGACCGACTTCTTCGGCAATCCGAGGCCGGATCCAGCCGTGCCAAATCGGATTGACATCGGTGCGGTCGAGTTCCAGGGCGTCGGCACAGGCGTTGCTGTTGCCAGTGTCACGGGCGGCCCGCTGGCGTTCGGGAATGTAGTGGTCGGTACGACCAGCGCGGCGCGGACCCTAACGCTCCACAACACCGGGAACGCAAACCTGACCGGTATCACTGTTGTCGTCACCTCGCCCTTCTCAAGAGCTGGCGGTACGTGTGGCGGCAGCCTAACCCCGGCGGCCGGAAGCTGCACGATCACCGTGGTGTTCTCGCCGACGGCAGCGGGAGCGGCCGCAGGGACAGTGACCATCACGGCGAACGTTGTTGTGACCGGTTCACCAGTGAACCTTACTGGCACGGGCGTCGCGCCGGTGGTAGCTGCTACGCTGACACCGACCTCGCATAACTATGGAACCGTAACCCGCAATTGCCCGGGAACGACTCTGGCCCAGATCGCTGCCTGCGCGTTAGATCCGGCTCAAGTGTTCACGCTGACCAACACTGGGAACGTGACGCTGACCGGAATAGCGCAAGGGGCACTCGGTGGCACGAACCCTACCGAGTTCAGTGTAGCGCGGGCGCTGTCGACCTGCGGTCCCACGGGTAACGGCCAGTTCATCGCTAACACGACGTTGGCTCCTGGAGCGACTTGCGTAGTCACGGTGCAGTTCAAGCCGCTGACCGCGCAAACGACTGGCGTCAAGAACGCGACGATATCCGTCACGGACTTGGCTGGTACGCAAACCTCAACCTTGACCGGTACGGCACAATAAGTGCCGGGCAGGTCAACTGAACTCTAAACATCGAGCTGCCCGCGACTATGTCGCGGGTAGCCTCGTTTTTCTGATTAGTGTCTTAGGAGTCAGTGTTGATCGTTCGTTGACTTGGGAGAATCTCAGAATATGTTCAAGAAATTCCGGTTCGCCATTCAGAACACGCTGCTTGTGACCGTCTTCGCATACGGTGTCTGCAGTTCCAGGCTTATTGCGCAGTCACTGCAGAACGCTTCCGGCCCTGCATCTCCTACTCCACAGGTTCCCTCAACTTCGCCCACTCAGGCCAATCCTGCTCCCCCGCCTGCCGGAGGCCAATCTGCCCCAGCCAAAGCGCCGGCTAAGGCGGCTGCATCGGTGCGCTACGTACCGGCTCTCTCCAGGCGAGCGCAAATGTATTACGAGGGCGTCTGGGGAATTGACGAGCTTAAAGTGAAGTATACCGAGTCGGGCGAGATGATTCGCTTTAGCTGGCGCGTGCTGGATCCGTCCAAGGCTGCTCCACTCAATGACAAAAAGCTGGAACCCTCTCTGACCGATCCGCAAGCCCGGGTCAAACTGGTTGTGCCGCAGATGGAGAAGGTGGGGCAATTACGCCAGAGTAGCTCGGCGATTGCGGGCAAGCAGTACTGGATGGCCTTTTCGAACAGCGGCCGGCGGGTGAGACCTGGCGACCGGGTGAGCGTGGACATTGGGCAATTCCACGCGATCAACCTGGTGGTGGAGTGAGGAGGCTTGCCGGAGCAATTGGCCGGCGGAACTGCTGTTACGTTTAGGGGAAAAGGGATCAATCTATGATGAGAAAATTCCGAGCAGTTTGCATTTGTCTGACGTTTGCCGTTTCGCTCGCTGCTGTCGCCGATGCCGCCCCAGCGCAAGTAGGCCTTTCCGCGGCTCAAATCGTGGATAAGAACGTCGCGGCCCGCGGCGGGTTGCAGGCGTGGCGGGCGGTCCAGGCCCTGTCGTTACAAGGAAAACTGGGCGCGGGCGGGAATCAACGGGCCACTCTTGCCGCGCCTGTGCCGAACCAAAAGTCCGTAGAAACGATTGTTCCTCGGCGCCCGGTCGAGGAGGCTCAACTACCCTTTCGCATGGAACTGAAGCGGGGTCGCAAAGAGCGCTTCGAGTTGCAGTTCAACGGCAAGACGGCGGTGCAGGTATACGACGGCACGAACGGCTGGAAGCTGCGCCCGTTTCTGAATCGCATGGAAGTGGAGCCCTATACGGCCCAGGAACTGAAGAGTGCCTCCATGCAGGCCGACCTGGACGGCCCCCTGGTGGATTACGTCGCCAAGGGTAGCCGCGTCGAACTAGAGGGCCTCGAAAAGGTGGAGGGCCGCGATACCTATAAGCTCAAGCTCACTCTAGAAAGTGGGCAGTCACTCCACGTTTGGATCGACGCGGAGACCTTCCTCGAAGCCAAAATTGAAGGACATTCTCGACGCCTCGATGGCACAGAACATCCGGTCGAAATCTACTACCGCGACTATCGGACCGTAGACGGCCTTCGGATCCCGTTTGTTTTGGAGACAAAAGTTCTCCACATGGCCAAAACGACACTGGGCTTCAAGGATACTCCCGTTCCGACAGAAAAAATAATCATCGACAATGTCGCGGTAAATCCGAAGTTGGACGAATCGCGGTTTGCAAAATTAGAAATCCAAACCGCATTGAAAGGCAAGTAATGAAGATTGATGCCTCTGCCATTTTCCACGACTGCAAACCGGCAAATGGATTGAGACGGCACTTTGTGTCGTCGTCAATCTTCATGGAGCACCGATCTCAACCGCATCTTGTTTAGGCGTCGGAATGAGAATTTCGATTCACGCCTACTTGACGCACAAGCTTGCTCAGGCTCGCATTGTCTACGTCGATCCGGACGAACCCGCGACACTGCGGTATCGAGCTGGATGACCACGGAGCATCTGGGGAGTGCCACGACCACCCGATGACTGACGAGACAGCGGCCTTTGACGCCGTGCACTATAAAGAGAGTCGACCCGCCAGCCATCTGTACGCCCGCCAGCGGCAGAAAGACGGCATCCGCCCAATCGACAGCTCCGGCTATCAAGTCGGTAGGTCGGCACTCCAGTCCCCAATCCGCCGAGTGGGGTTAGCGAAACGAGCCAAAATGTATTACGCAGGCTTTTGGGGGGCGACTCGCTACGCGTCAAGGCGGTAGAGTCGGGCGACCTCATTCGATTCAGCTGGCGCGTGTTAGACCCGGACAAAGCTGCGGCGCTCAATGACAAAAAGGCTGAACCTCTCTTGCTCGATCCACAAGCCGGGGTCAAGCTGGTTGTCCCGACGATGGAGAAGGTTGGGCAATTGCGACAGAGCAGCACGCCCGAGGCGGAAAAGTCTTATTGGATGGCTTTCTCGATCCCAGGAAGGAGAGTGAAACCGGGGGACTTTGTGACTGCGGTGATTGGGCAATTCCATGCGATCGGGCTCGTCGTGGAGTAGCGTGCCTGCTCTGAATGCATCCAGCTACATCAGAGCCAGCTACATTTGGGGAAGAACTCTTGAAAGCTAAAGGTATGAATTCTTGTTTCTTTGTGGTTGCGTTTCCTTCCGCTGTCGACGGCTGGCTCGGAGACGAAGTCGATGGAATCTGGCGAGGTATTCGATTTACCTACCGCGTGCTAGACGCCGACAAAGCCAAGCTGAAGCTCGCTCTTTCAGAATCGTAAAGGTCCGACTAGGTCGGTCATCGGTCTAACATTTTTTCTGTCGCAGGTGTTGGCGAGGCAGCCCAGTTTCCAGCTGCGTTCGATGGTAGACATTATCGAATAGTGGTTGTAGGCACGGCCGGAACTCCGGGTGAACCGAAGCGTATCGGAGATCACCAGGGTCACGACGTGGCCACCACCGGGATTAGCGTCACAACATCCGCTGGTGTCCCCGAATCCCGAAGGACCGGTGCCGGTGAAATCGCTCTCGTCCCACGTGATGAAGATGACCGAGTTGCCGGTCCAGGCCTTGGAAGTCATGATCGCGTTTACGGTGCTAAGAAGGAAGGCGTCGCCGGTGGCTATAAGGGCCGGCACCTGGGAGAAATCGCAGGGGTCCTGCGGAGTGGCGCCCCGGCCGTGCATATCGTGACACTGGTCCGGGCTTATCCAGACATAATCCGCCACGGTGTTGTTGACCAGATCGGTGGAGAACTGGCCGAAGTCCACAATGTTGGCCACCCGGGCAGGATTGTTCTGGACGTCCTGATACGAGATGAAAGGGTTGTGTTTTCGTTCGTAAAGCTGGTTGCCGCAGGCGTGGTCGAGCGGAGAGCTACACAGGGAATAAGACTGCATGTACGCCTTCCAGGTTTTTCCCCCGGATTCGAGCTGGTCGACAATGCTGGGAACGTCAATGGTGATATCGTTGTCATTCATCACCCCGTTGAGCGCGCCCGATGTCGCAGCGATGTAGTTCGGCTGGCTGGGATGTGAGACGCCGTAGTAGTTGGTGGCGAGACCAGTAGTGGCGGCAGCGAAGTTGGTGAAGGGCGCGTTCGGATTGCCGATTAGCGTGCCGTAGCCGGTGTTCTCCATCATGATTATGAACACGTGGTCAAAACCTCGTTCACCATGGTCTTCACTACCGCTCGCGAAAAGACCGAGGGGCGTAGCAAGAACGAGGGCAAGGATGGCGGTACTCCGGAGGCCAAACCTGCCACCGCAGAGAGTCGTGCATGAAATTAGTCGAATGTTCACTGAGTTCCTCCTCCGTTTGCGTTGTGAACCGAGGTACATGCTTATCTTGACCGGCGCCCGCGCGGGAAAATAAGTCAGAGAATTTTAGACTCGGGCAAAGCGATGTCAACGAAATTCTCTCGAAAACACCCGCACAGGCAGGGGTTCGAGGTGGCCTGAATTTCGAACACTGCTCTAGCGGCCTGATTTGATCCCTTGACATTTATTCCAGGTCTCACATCGGCGCCCCTTCGACATCGCTGGCCAGTGGATGCACGCCTCTTTCTCAAGAATATCGGTGCACCACCCTCGCAATACTTGCGCACCGGGACCTGCGGTCTTGCCGGTCCCAAGTCGTCGGCTACCTGGATAAGCATTTTGAGAGCAGGAGGTTCTGTGCAAACTAAGCAAAGTAGACAAAACGGAGATAGAACGGCTGCGCCGAGCGATGCTGGTCGAGCGAGAACCCGAGAGCTTGCGCGACCTAGCGCGCCAGCTAGGGCACTAGAAGGAAGGATCACGACACTGAGTGAGCAGGGTCAGCCGAGACCGAACAAGTAGCCTCATCCAGATCTGGCCTTGCGGAAGGACACGGCAGGAGATGGGCGACTCGTATGCCAGCTAGCCCGGTCCGGGATGCCGTATGCTGCCTGCGAACGAAAATTCTTCGAGTTGTTCATTGAATTGTCCGGGAACCTCACATGGGGTGCGGGGTTCTTGCGCAGTATCCTGGAAAACCCGTTGACTTGCGACTGCTCGTCGAGCGGATGCAAGCGCTTGAAAATCAGGTCGACAAGGCCGCGCAAGCCATCATGACGAATCTCAACCAAACCTTCATTGCGCTGTTCGACCCACGACGACACCCAAAATCTAGCATCCCTTCAGATGCTCGAAATGGATTGTGCTCATCAAAATGACAAATTGGACCAGCCTGCCAGCAGCTGTTAACTTTGGTTGGAAAACATTTGGTGTTTTCGATGCGCTAATCCTTGGTTCACGTGAGTGGACGCGAATTGGCCCGTTTTTCAGTTAAAGCTCCTAGTAAAATCTCGGCACTGGCTTCGGATGAATGCAATCAGTCGGTTGGGCGTGTTGGGGGCGTTCATGCACAGCCACATCATTCAGGAGGGGAGACACCGTGAAACCATGTCTTGCACTTTCTGCTCATCTTCGGCTCGCTGTAGCCTTGATTTCATTCGCATTGACAGGAGCGGTATCGCTTGCAGCCCAATCTTCGTCGGCTAGCGGGCGGCTTGACGGATATGTAACCGATCCCAGCGGACGTGCCGTCGCCGGCGTGGTCGTTTCTGCGCACAACAGTGCCACCGGGGAAGCATCCTCCCAGGAGACCGACGATCGCGGTTATTTCTTGTTCTTGTATCTTTCCCCAGGCCATTACGACGTGTCCGTGAACAAGGCCGGGTTCGCGCCGCTCACCTTTAATAACGTGGTAATCAGTGTGGGAACAACGTCGACTTTGCATCCACACCTCGCCCTCGGAGTAGTGGAAACTGTGATTTCCGTTAGTGGTGACGCACCGCTGGTCGATGCCTCGCAATCGGCACTGGCCACGGTGGTTGGCCGTCAAAGCATCGCGTCATTGCCTCTGAATGGGCGCAACTTTACCGATTTCGCTTTGCTCACTCCAGGGGCGACCAGCGACGGCGACTACGGGATGGTGAGCTTTAATGGCATCGCGGGAAACTTCAACAACTACACCGTGGATGGGGGCAATAACAATAACGCATTCTTTGCCCAGCAGATTGGCCGGACGAGCATTCCTTATCAGTTCAGTGAGGATGTGATTCAGGAATTCCAAGTCACCAGCACGGGTTTTCAAGCTGAGTTTGGCCAGGCCGGCGGCGGTCTCGTCAACTCTGTCACCCGCAGCGGAACCAATAGCCTTCACGGGGACGGGTACTACTACATTCTCGATTCCGCTCTGGATGCGAATGACGCAATCAATGGGGCCAACGGGATTCCCAAGCCGGCCAACCGCCGGCAACAGTTCGGCGGCACGCTGGGCGGTCCAATTCGCCACGACAAGATCTTTTACCTGGTGAACTACGAAGGTCAGGTTCGCAACGAACCGCTCACAGTAAACAACAATCCCGCTCTCATCGGTCTTCCTCCTGGTTTTTTTGCCAACAACCCCGGAATCGCGGCGCAGGTGACTGCGGCTTCGGGTTCTTTCGCTCGCAGCTTTAATCAGAATGTGGCTTTCGGGAAAATCACTGCGATCTTGAACAGCAAGAACACCCTGTACGCAACCTACAACTACCAGCGATTCCGCAGCCCGCACGGATACTTCAACACGCCGACATCCACGGGGGACGGGCTTTCGTTAACCGACGGCGCCACCAGCCAATTCTTCCAGGCCTCGCTGCAAACTACCTTTAGCAGCAGCATCGCGAACGAATTTCGCTTTCACTATGGCAACGACTATCACTTCGACCTGCCATCGACTGCTCCCACCAGTCCCACGGTAGTCATTCAAAACCCCGACAGCGGGTTTGTGTTCGGTGGGAATCGCTTTCAGCTGGGCACAACCGATCGCCGCTTCGAATTCACCGACAACCTCACGAAAGTGCTAGGAAGGCACACCATGAAGTTCGGCGTCGACATAAACTACAATCGCGACACCGACTATTTCCTTTACGGACCCAAGGGCGAATATCAATTCGGCACTTTAGCGGACGTGGCCACGGGCTCGTTTCAGCTCTATCTGCAATCGTTCGGACAGACCACTGCGGAACTTCACTCGCCCACGTATTCCCTATTTGCTCAGGACCAGTTTCGAGTCGTTCCGAGGCTCACCCTAAATTACGGGCTCCGTTACGATCTGCAGGTGTTGCCGCAGCCGCCGGTTTGCAACCCCCTCTTGACCCTGACTTGCCATATCCCCTACAGCAAGAGGAACGTCGCACCACGCATCGGATTCGCCTACTCGATCGATCCCAAAGGCGCCACGGTGGTGCGCGGATCGTTCGGACTGTTCTACATGCAGGAGGACCTCCTTGATACTTCGCAGGCCCTCCTCTCCAACGGCATCTCCCGCCCCTTCCTGGTGGCCACCGGTCCCGGTTTCGGTAACAACAGCCCCATTGTCACCTATCCCACATCGCTCACGTCTTTTCCGAGCGGAGCCGGCGGCACTCCTTCGGCCGTCGTCTTTGCGCCGAATTTCCGTAGCCCCTACGTCGAGCAAGGCAATCTGGCGGTGGAACATCAGTTCGGTGTGCATACGGCAGTGAGCCTGGGATACGTCTATAGCCATGGCCTCGCATTGCTCGGAAATTCCAACGGCGTTACCCGCCAGGCGCTTGGCAACGGCAGCGACCTCAACCTCGTCCCTCCCGACTTGCAGCCTCAGTTCGGCGGAAGTTTTACCAACGATACCGTCTTCTTCCCCAATGGGCATTCGTTCGTCGTGCCCGACTATGAAGCAATCGACGGCATTTACAATCCTAATTTCGGTGCGATCAATGTCGTCGATAACACAGGCCTTTCGGTGTACAACGGCCTGCTGGTTTCGGTCCGGCATACGTCAAGCCAGTTTTTTGCGTCGGTTGCCTACACATTTTCGAAGCTCGTCGATCAGGGTACGGGCTACTACAACCAGTTTGACCAGCGCTCCCAGCGCGGCGACTCGCAGCTCGACCAGCGCCACCGGTTTGTCATCGACGGCGGCTGGACCCCAACCTCCGGCCTCCTGCGCCACTTTATCTTCGCCGGCGTCTTGAACGAGGCAAGCGGACGTCCCTATACCGCGGTATTCGATACCTCGCAATTGAATTTCGGGATGGTCCCCGGGGAAGGCTTCAACTCCTTCACGGGGCCACGGGTCAATGATTTTGACTTCAGCATCGCTCGGGACATTCATCTGAATGAGAGGTTCACTCTGCAACTCAAGGCGGAATCCTTCAACCTCTTCAACCACCCGAACTTCCAACAGAATCCGCTGGATAACGTTCAGTACACCGCGGCGCAGCGGCAGGATTCGGGTGGAAATCCAATAAATGTTTGGGACGCGACGCCGAGTACGGCTTTTGGGATGCCTGTCGCGGTCGTCCCGCGCTTCGGTTCGCGAACGTTTCAGTTTTCAACCAGGTTCAGTTTCTAAGCCCGGCTCTGAGTAGAAGCACCCTCTGCAACATTGCTCAATTAGCTCGCGAGAATAGCTGAACTCTTCTCCGACTTTCTCTAGGGTCGCTCCAACCTGTCCATCCTCCATCTCACCCGAAGTATCTAAGAGTCATCATCCGGTTCCGGGGGCTGACCAGACGGTTCAGCAATGAGATGAGTTCGGGTTCCAGGAATTGGACACGAGTTTCTTCATAGGGGCTAATCTCATTCTTGAAGACAGAAGCGAGATCAGGTGTGAGGCCATCCTGCCAAATAGGGAATCTGATTCCGAAGCTAAGATTAAGCTGGCCCAGTGCCACGAGTTATGGCGGCGACGCTCTCCGGGAACAACCGCGCAGCCTCCTCATCATTGCACTGAGTGAGTAGGTTCTACGAGGCAGTCCGTAATGTGAGGATCGCGCTGCACACACAGGCCGCTTAAGAGCCGTTTCCGAACGAGAGCCGCGCTTCCAGCCACCTGAACTCGGACGCGGAGATTGCATTTAGGGAGTCTCGCCTCGGCAGCAGAAATTTCAGAAAAACGCAGCCCACGTACTCCCCAGGATCAAACCACTCGAACTTCTGCTTGCAAGTTGATACGTTCAGCTACCTCATGATATATCGGAACCCGTAAGTCCTCCCCTACCTCCAATGTCACGGCAAGGGCATATGGGATACGATCATCCAGACGTCCAGCGTCCGCCCGGCAGTTCACCTTCAAACGAATGGCCGCGCCATCCACGTAGGCCACCGCCGCGTCTCCCTCGAAAATCTCATGTTGCATCGTTCCGCGCTGCACGGTCTGCCAGTCAGCACCACTGCGACTCACATTGAGCGCACTTTCGGGCGTACTTATCCATAATCCCGCACGACGATAATCTCGATGCAAGGGATTGATCGGCGTGAACCACGCCAATGTGACCACAAGGCGACGAACACCGACAATGCCGGACAGACTCGGAGGCAAAGGTAGCTCGTAAAGGTGCCCCTCGCCATCACCGATCTCTGTAGCCGAGATGACGGTGACGCGATGGTTGTCACAGCCCAAAACACGTTCGAGGCGTACCGCTCCGTAGCCTAGATAGCATGCGATGTGGTCCCGAAAATCGTCCCCTAACTGCAGATTTTGCTTCAGTGCGTCTTTTGGAATGATGGTGGCCAGGGACGGAGTTGAACCGCCGACGCCAGCCTTTTCAGTTTGGCGTTAATTAGTATTTGCAACAACATATCAGGTCTTAGGTGGCTGCGTAAGTGCTTTAAAAGTCGTGGGAGCTGTGTTCTTCTTGGGCTGGGATCTTGGGCTGGAATCGGCCTCTCAAATTGAAATCAACCGAGGGCCGATTGTCCGCTCACCGCAATTACTTCCTGTTTGCCCGTCACTCGGGAGCAAGCGGGAAGCTTAAACGCCGCCACCTGCATCACTATTCTGCCTGAAGTGCCGCACTTAGAGCAGCAAGCGATCCCACGTGCCGCCATATCTTATTGCACGAACCGTTTCTCTCTCGTAAATACCCTGAGGGAATCCGGGTTCGATTCGGCTTGCTCCATCGAGGGATTTCAATTGTTCGGCGGAGAGTTCCAGATCCAAACTGGCAAGATTATCTTGGAGTTGAGATACCTTCCGCGCTCCAATGATCGGGATTACTGGCACGGTTTGGTAGCGCAACCAGGCGAGTGCGACTTGCGCCATGCTGCGACCGGTTTGTTCGGAAACCGACTTTACAGCCGATATCATCAGCGCCGCGCGTTGTTCCCTCTCAGGATAGAAGGCTTTCACTCCTTCATTGGTCATCCGCCCGCCGTCGGGCTTGCCTTCGCCGTGATATTTCCCGGTTAGAAATCCACCCGCCAGAGGAGAGAAAGCCAGAACCCCCAAGTTCAAAGCTTTGGCCATGGGAATCAGTTCGCGCTCGACCGTCCGCTCAATCAGGCTGTACTCGAGCTGCAACCCGATGAACTGTGTCCAGCCTCGAAGCTCCGCAAGGGTATTTGCCTGGGCGACCCACCAGGCGGGAGCGTCCGAGATGCCGGCGTAGAGAATCTTTCCCTGGCGAACGAGATCGTCCAGTCCACGCATGACTTCTTCCACTGGTGTGATCCCATCCCAGATGTGCACCCAGTACAGATCGATGTAGTCGGTTTGCAATCGCTTCAAACTCGCTTCCACTGCTTGCATCATGCTCTTGCGATGATTGCCCGCCGCATTCGGATCATTGCCTGGCGCAGCGTTGGAGTATTTCGTGGCTAATACAACGCTCTGGCGATGGCCCTGCATGAACTCACCCAGGAATTTCTCGCTCGTGCCATTAGTGTAGAAGTTCGCCGTGTCAATAAAGTTTCCGCCTGCCTCGCGGTAGGTCTCATAGACTTTCTGCGCTTCAGCCTTCGGCGATCCCCAGCCCCACTCGTCGCCGAAGGTCATAGTGCCTAGCGCCGCTTCGGAGACCCGCAGTCCGCTATTGCCGAGTAACCTGTATTTCATAATCGTGCTCCTTTCATAGGCGTGTTCCCTGCAATAGAGTTTCCCTAGCTTTTCGCCGTGTACAATCGACTGTCGAAGCGCCCATCTTCAAAAACCGTTGAAACAGTAAGGTGTCGAAATTTCTCAGCCTCGCTCGCGCGAGCAGCCTCTGCTTGTTGCACTCGTTGTTCTGCATCGACACCGAGAATCAGCCGCACCGGCACCTCGTCACTATTTGCCAGTTTCAGAATTACGCCCGCGATTTTGCGCGGATCGCCTTCCGAACGGCCTTCGAGGCCGCGCAGCACTTTGAGGTTCGTCCCCACGGAGTTTTCGTATTCCGGCAATAGCTGCGGCGAATTCTGACCAGCGCGGCGCGCCCAGTTGGTGCGAATTCCTCCCGGCTCAAGCGTGCAGACTTTTATGCCGAATGGCGCGAGTTCCAGCGCGAGCGAATCGCTGAAACCGCCGACGGCCCATTTGGCGGCGTGATATGGAGTATTGCCCGGAACCGCGAGGCGACCGCCGACCGAAGATACCTGAAAGATGTGGCCGCTCTTCTGCTTGCGCATCACCGGCACAGCGGCTCGCGTTGTGTACACCACCCCGTAAAAACACGTATCCACGACGGCCTGGAAATCCTCACCACTCATTTGCTCGAACGGCGCAATCTGCCCGTAACCAGCATTGTTGACTAGCACGTCCAGACGCCCGAAGCTGTCCACCGCCAACTGCACGGCTGCCTTTGCGGCTGCCTCATCGCGTACTTCCAGCCCGACGGACTTCACCCGTTCGCCGTACTGCGCCACCAGAGGTGCCAGTTCTTCCGTCCGACGCGCACCTGCTACCACGCTGTCCCCTGCGGCCAGCGCCGCCTCGGCGATGTCCCGTCCCAATCCGTTTCCGCTTCCAGTAATCAACCAGACCTTGGCCATTTCAATACCCTCCTCTGCATAAGATGACCAAGTTAAATGACTGGATGCTCATTTATTTGATAGCTCCCGGAGTCGACCCAGATATATAGTATTGAGGACACGTTCTCTAGAGAGGAGCTCAGTGGCTCGCCCGAAGAGCGAAGACAAGCGAAACGCGATCCTCGACGCCGCGACTCGCGTATTTGCGGAGCGTGGTCTTACCGCTGCCCCAACGTCAGAGATATCAAGACGCGCCGGAGTCGCCGACGGAACTCTGTTTACCTACTTCAAGACCAAGGATGATTTGATCAATGCCCTTTATCGCGAGATCAAGTTAGAACTCGCAGACGCGATGATGTCAGAGTTTCCGCGCAAGAAGAGCGTTCACACCAGGTTGCGGCATGTATGGGACGGCTATGTAAATTGGGGTGTGAACAATCCTGAGCAGCGCCGAGTCCTGGCCCAATTGCAGGTTTCCGGGATGCTTTCGAAAGAGTCGATCGAAGCCGGAAGCGCGCCCTTCGTCGAAATGCAGAATATGATTCGCGACGCCATTGAGCGGCATATTTTCCGAGTGGACGTTCCGATTGAGTTGATTTCGAAGATGCTGGGATCTTGGGCGGAAGCCACCATGGACCTGATCATGTTGAAACCAGCCATGGCAAAGAAGTATCGCGACGGTGGATTTGCCATCTATTGGGCTGGGATCGCACGGAAGTAATTTTGTGCACCCTCAATTGATGAGTGAGTAGTCAGGATATGTATGAGCATGTATGAGCACGATTGGGGGATGGGGATCCTCGAAGGTCCGACTCTCTGATTCGAGGCTTCCGTTCGGTTGATGCCGATCACTGCTAACAAAAGGCAGCGATTTTCCGACGCGAAGTCGTCGTAGCTCTGGTAGCACTAAAAAACAGGACCCCGAGGAGAACGAAATGTCATCTGCTCCATCACCCATCCCTCCGGACGATCCAAAACGCAGCCTAACCCTTGCTCAACCCGACCATCTCCCTCACATCGGGCTGGTCGGAGATACCTACACCATCACCGTTACAGGCGAGCAGACTGCCGGACGCTTCTGCGTCATCGACATGCATATCCCGCCCGGCGGGGGTCCGCCACCGCACCGCCATGACTTCGAAGAGACCTTTATCCTCCTCGAAGGCCAGATGGAAGCCACTTTCCGTGGGACGAAGTCGGCCCTCCGCGCCGGAGAAACGCTGAACATCCCTGCCAACGCTCCGCATCAGTTTCACAACGCCTCCAGTGAGGCCGTACGCATGCTCTGTATTTGTTCTCCCGCTGGGCAGGAGAAATTCTTCGTGGAAGTTGGAGTTCGGGTCGCCACTCGCACCACGCCTCCGCCGAAGCTCAACGAAAACGAACAGGCCGCATTCATCGAAAGAGTGAAGGCGATCGCCCCCAAGTACCGTACCGAACTGCTGAGAGAGGCGTAAGGTCGAAGCGTTCTTCGCATCTCGCGGTATCGATAAACGCGCTGGGCGTCGTTTACTTCTAGATTGTCGGCAACCCTTACCTTGGGATTACTTCAGGCTTGCTCGTCATCCGACCACTGAGAGTCCGTCGCGTTCCACGAGCCGAGGTCCCATTACTAATCGTAGGTAGAACTCGCCTTTTGCCACAACGGCTATGGGACGGAGCGGATCGGCTCGAAGAAGGACAATTTGCGGGGCGAGCGGAGGAGCTCTGGCAGTCGCGCCTCGTACCGATCTCGATACGAGCGTTTTAGTTGCACCGACATGAAATTCTCTCGGTCAATCCAGTTTTCACAGAGCAGGATGGTTTCTGGGTCTTGGGTGCCTCGCAGCGCGGTTGCGCTAACGAATGTTTCTTCCACTTTCATCGCTTCGAAAACATCGTTGAGCAGCGCCATGAACTCATCTGCCCGCCCAGGCTTAAGTGGAATGTCTACCAGCAGGGTGAAAGGTTGGCCCGTCATTTAGCCTCCAGGCTCGGTGAGAAAGTTACTGCCCAACGACAGATGTGCCGTCTTTCTTAATAGACGCCCCATCATGTCCGTCCCCATCCTTCCCAGGCCCGTCGTTCTGAGTTGCGTGCTCACAAGAATCTCCTTCCTCAGGCGCCAAGTCTTTGCCAGCCGCCATCGGAATTGCCGGACCCCACAGCGCTAGCCGGGCGCTTGCGACCACCGTCGCCTGTCGCCAATCTGGAATCGAGTCTCC